>Ga0325411_1007344_pt1 | contig 12013 bp, 11 predicted proteins | sample PopdelMetagenome_13_FD_206181 | JGI IMG/M metagenome (GOLD analysis project Ga0325411, IMG submission 206181) | Populus deltoides microbial communities from Bellville, Georgia, United States - Xylem-PdIQD-R4 | ecosystem: Host-associated > Plants > Phyllosphere > Stem > Wood/Secondary xylem...
TTTCCATGTACAGTGGATGGTGGAAGCTCACCATCCTTGTGTTTTTCCAGAATAAGAGGATAAAAGAGCAGTGTATATGGTTTGAAAATTTCACAGAAACAGCTTGTATTGTTCATGGTTGAGAATGCTCCAAAAGCAGAAATACAATCCAGTTGGAAATTGGTTGGAGCAATCCTCGTATTAGTGAATTTGTTCTAACGTCTTTGTAGATCTTATTGGTCATTAGTCATTATGCATGCCATTGGATGATTCTCTACAAGCCTTTTAACCTTTAATGGTCGTTTTGTATTTGCTATCAGTCCAGGCTCAAATTTAGGCCATCTCTTTCCATCGAATCCTTCTTGTGCATGTATTATTGACTTGGATGTAATTGGAAATAGTAGTTGCTAAATTCTTGAGTCAGGGCTGGTGAGTCTTAACTCGATGAATCTTTTGGAAGGCAGAGATACAACTTCTACAGCGCCTTCCGAGAAATTTTTACCAATCATTCTTCGGGAGTGGATTAGATTGGTGGCCTAGGTTTTTGCTGGGTCGGGTTAATTATTTTTGCAGTGTAAAAAATTGATACTTAAGAGCTGTCATTGTATTTTAAAGAACAAAAAAAAATATCACGAGTGAATATCATCAAAGAGAACTAAAAAAAAATAAAATTATCAATCTCCATGAATAAAAATATAAAAGGATGAAAGTCGAAGTAAAAAATAGTAAAGTACTAGCAAAACATTGTCAACTACGAGTAGAATTATACAGGCAGAATAACCTCATATAAGACAAAACATAAAAAAATTTTTTAAAGAGAAATGAATTTTGAAGGACAATAAAAAAAAAGGATAAAAAAATGACAAAAAAAACCTAAGCTACTCGGATAAACTTCTCACCTAGATCACGAGACAGTGGTAACCTGACTCAAAAGAAAACCAAAGAAAATAACAAAGTTTATTTTTTAAAATGAACAACTTCGAAGGATGTAACATGAAAAGAAAACAATGTCAACCCGTATTAACTTTTTAAAATGAACAACTTCGAAGGATATAACATGAAAATAAAACAATGTCAACCCGTATTAACTTTTTAAAATGAACAACTTCGAAGGATGTACCATGAAAATAAAACAATGTCAACCCGTATTAACTTTTTAAACTCATGACGACAAGAGTGACTAAACTAGAAGCATCGCATCTAGAAAACAACTATTTTAAAACTTTGTCCTCTTCGACAGGTTGACTCGTGACCCAGGTGACCTTTGGCTTAAACTAGTTTAAGTTTCAAAAGAAACTGGAGGAGAATTGATAAAGTGTAAGACGATTAAAAACTTAGGTTGACCTTGTTTTGGTTAACCCGGATAAAATCTAGTGAAAAACCGTTGACTATTTTCCTTTTAAAAAAGAAATGGTATCATTTTGACTTTTTTATAAAACCAAAAAATTTGGTCGACTTGAGCTAACTCGAGTTAACCCACTCGACCCATGATCTGATAATTGTTTCAGATAGACTCCTGGATAGGGTCTAGAAACAATACGAAAAACCAAGAAGACCAAATCTCAATAAAGGAGATGTCGAATTATAAAATAAATAAATAAAGGATTAAAAAAATAGCAATTAAGAGAACAAGGACCTCATTTAAAAAAACAAATTAAGAGGATAAACAAAAAAAATAAATTAAAGGGAAAAATAAAAAAATAAAATTAGCAAATGAATAGAAAATAAAAATTAAGAGAATGAGGATTAAATCTTAAAAAAAATTTAAAAAATAAAGATTATGGATCTAAGGATGAAATTAAAAAAAAAATTAAAATTTGATTAAAAAAAGTTAAGAATCAAAATTAAAAATAAAAACATTGATGAACAAAACTTAAATATCAACAAATATTGAATTAAATGAAAAAATTAAAAAGAAAAATCAAATTCATAAAAGAATAAAAAAAACAAAGAATATCAATTTCCAACTAACTTAATGATGATGGATGAATTTCTTTTTAAAATAATTAAAAATAACTATAGCCAACCCGACCCAACCATTAGAACTTATAATACAGATCATGAGACCGAATCACAACATAAAAAACAAACCTGAAAAAATAATAACGTAAAATTTCTAACCAACAAAAATAATTAGGGATAAACTTGAAAAACAAAATTTAAAAAATTGGTTTAAAAATGTAAGTTTGAAAAGAAAGAGAATCAAATTTGATACCAAAAGAAAATAAAACAAAATAATAATGGATAAAATTGGAAAAAAAATCAATTAATAAAAGGATAAGAACAACTAAAAATAATAATCAAAAGAAAGAAGACATATTTGATATAAAAATAAAATGGTAAAGGATAAAATTTAAAGAAAAATTAATTCAATAAAGGATTTAAGACCAAATACATCACAATTAAAAAAATAAGGATCAAATCTAATATAAAAATTAAGTATAAATGGATGAAATTGAAAAAACAATGAACTTAATAAATAATTCAAGACCAAATACATTGCAATCAAAAGAATGAGGACCAATTTGATATATAAATCAAGTGTCAATGGATAAAATTGAAAAAAAAAATTAACTCAATAAATTATTCAAAACTAAATATATTGCAATCTAAAGAATAAGGACTTAATTTAACTTAAGAAACAAATAGTTAGACTTTCTTGTTTTCTTGCAATGGCTATCATGATTTTATAGGAGAAGAGAGAGCAAAGAGGGAGGGAAAAACTCGTGGTCGTAGCTCCTCCGTATGATAGCTATGAACACGCGCCTCACCACCATAATAGGGGTGGTGAGGCGTGTCATAATTTATATTTTGGTTATTCCTCAAATTTACTTCATTTTCTTCCAAAATAAATAAAACAAAAGGGCCGACAACAAGAAGAAAACAGGTTGAGGAGGATTTCAAACATATAGGAAAATCAAGCTACAATTTTGGATGAACTTCAAAGCCTGATTGTACCTAATATACCCAAAACTGAAGAAACAATGCAGATTCAATGTCAAATTAAATTATTATTGGACAAATTTGCATAAAAATTAAGTCCAATGACATAATTAAATTTTTAATAGGCCAATTTGATTTAATCATAGGCCAAATTAAAATTTAATTATGTTTAAAAAATAATTTAGGTTCAATTGAAGAATTTAATTAAGTGCAAGGACTTAAATTATACTTTAAATGGGTTAAATTCATTTTATTAGGGGCTTAATTGGTGAAAAATTAAGTTTGGAAGCCCAATTTGAGTTTAATTGAGATGATTGGAATTTTAGAAAACCAAATTTAATTTTTACCAAGTCAATTGATTGAAATCAAGGGAAAAATTACAATAAAATCAAAGTTTTTGGATCAATTAGGGGTTAAATTGAAAAGTGAGGAACAAATAAGCAAACACCAGTCTTCTGATATTTTTGGAGAACACCGTTATATTTCCATAGTGCAAAATATTGTTGTGCCAGCAAATATGTTCGAAGTTTTGGACAAAACATGTATTATTCATATTAAAACATCTATAAAACAATGTCATAAAGATGTTAAGGATCTCAAATAGTAATAAAACTAGAAAAAAAAAATTATCATTAATGTAGCATCCATATATATGTGCAAAAAAAAAATTATTATTATTATTAATCTTTATTATTTGTAATATAATATTAACAATAAACTTAGCTTTTTTATGGTTGTTTTTCCAATGTATTAAAAATGTGTTGTGTGCTTTGAAAGTAAAATACAATGTAATCAAACATATTAAGTAAATAATTATATAGTTAATAATTAGAGACCGTTATGTTATGGTGAGTAAAGGAAACTTTTCAAGAAATTATGTCCTAGTGGACCTAAATAATCTTTTAGCATGGATTAATGGGAGAGGAGTTGACTTATTATAGTGTGGAATAATTTGAGGGTTTCTAATATCATGGATTAACATATTTTATTTTTACCTAGATCCTTATTTAGAAGAACCAGAGAGTGAGTGATAACCCAATATCCTTAGGCTCAACCAAGTTCTGAGCCCAAGCATATATAAGTCTGATGAGCTATTAGACCTAATATTATTGGGTTCAGCCAAGCATTGAGCCTAAGCATATACAAGTCTAACAAGTTGTCAAACCTAGCATCCTTGAACATAGCCAAATGCTGAGCCCAAACATATACGAGTCTGGTAAACTGTCATACCCAACATCCTTGGGAGCAGCCAAACTCTAGGCCCATTGCCAGACCTAGCATCCTTGGGCCCAGTCAAATAATGAGCTCAAGCATATACAAGGTTTGCGAACTGCTAAACCCAACATCTTCAGACTCAGTCAAATATTGAGCCCAAGTACATGTGGCTCTAGAAATCTTGTTGGGATTCATATTGGACCACAAGATTCTAATGAGTCAGAGATATATGAATTTTGAGCCCTCTTCTCCACCAAAAGGTAAGAATCATGAACTATAAAAACTTATTGAATTTTTAAAAGAAAAGGTTTTCAATCTTTATTCTTGACTGTAAATTTATTTTCAAAGTCTCTCTCTAAAATATCATTGATTTTCCTTTAAAAAAGATACTTACTTAAACATTGAAGAATCTCTAAATTCACTAAAAAGATGTTTTGTAGGTATCGATTACCTTAACTTACCAAACATCAAACAACAACCAGTAGCCACCTTGCCTTGGAAGAATGGATTAGATTGCTAGAATCATGAGATTAACTGATTCTTCAAAACATAAATTTTGCCTTCAATTTACTTGGATTTTTTGGTACCTCATTAACTAACATTGTCTCTGAGAAACTGATCAAAAAATCATCAATTGTTCTTTTAGAACTGGTTTATTAACATTCATAATCACCATCATAGGCAGAAAATCAATACACTCATAGATTGAAACACATTACAGACCTCCCTACAGTTGTTGATACATTTGCTCCAATAAAACTTCAACAACTCTTTAATAAGAAATAAGGAAGGTTGTGCAATAATTTGATCACTCTAAGTCAAAGTATGATTTCTGTTACTCTGATTATGCAATAAGAAGGAAGGAAACCAACATTTCGATATTCGTTATAAATACTAATCAATCTGTTCAACCCATCTTGGTTACCAATCATTCCGACAATCATATCTGGAAGCTAATATTTCAGCATTCCTTATGAATACCAATCAATACGGCTAACCCATATTGGTTGTCAATCATTCCTGCATTCCTATTTGGAGGCCAATAATCTGGTATTACTTACGAATACCAATTAATTCGATCAACCCATCTTGGTTGCTAATCATTCCGACATTTCCATTCAGAAGCTAATATTTTGGTATTCCTTATCAATCTAGTTAACCCATATTGGTTGTCGATCATTAAGGCATTCTCATTCAGAATCCAATATTCTGGTATTCCTTATGAATATCAATCAATCCATTCAACCCATCTTGATTGAATCATTACGGTATTCTCATTTGAAATCTAATTATCTAGTCAACCTATCTTGGTTGCCATTCAACTCGACATTCTTTAACGAATATCAATCCATTCTTTTATATATATATATATATATATATATATATATATATTTTTCTTTATAGGTCTATTAACAATATCACTATCCATATTTTTCATATATCGACTAGTTAACACATAAAAGTAATGAAAACTTTTAAAGAATAATTTCTATAAGGTACCGATGTCCTTATGTGCAATCTGGCTATACCTAGTGCCTCTGACTCGCTGAACCACTCCAATAGTATCCCCTGCATTGATAGGTTTTCAAATTCATTATCATTATTGTATAAAAAAAATACTCTTTACTCGTCATAATACCTATCACTCGGTTATTCTTCCATGATCAAATTCATTTCTCTTTTTATATCATTTTAGTTGCATATAAATAAACACAAATTCCATTTCATCTTGGTTAAATCTTAAACACAACTACAAGCATAAATACCACAAAACTTACTTAAAGTTCAACAATTTTATCAAAGGCATTCAACTCCTAAAACATCCAAAAAATTCCTCTTTATCATATTAAAATAGAATCATTCATAAAAATCATTATCAACATGCTTAGTTATGAAAATTTCAATAGAATTTACAATCTCTATAACAATTTTGTGATTTCATCATTTCACATCCAACCATTTAATTTTTTTTCAATGTTTCATTGTCTCATTAATTCTACTCAATTAAAAATCATTATTCACATGTTCATACACATACTTACTACATAATTCATGGACAGTATCATAGACATAAAATTTCTCATTTCTGCTTCTAAATGGCTGACCCTAGGATTTCCTTATCTATTCAAATTTTTATGCTATCTCATCATTATTTCACTCCTATTACAACCCACAAGGGTCCTAGAAACTCAATTTCTAAGAAATTTACCTTTTTCTCTAAATTTATCTCAAGAACCTTAATTTTGTTCCTTGATTAATTTTGCTTAAAGTCACTACATTCTTCTTCTAATTGATACAAAGGGGTTTTAAACATCTTACCTAGTTGTTGAAGGTATTCCAAAGGTCAAACCATCAAGACTTTTCCAAAGTTTCTCATTTTTTCTCTTTTTCCTTCATTTTATTTCTCTAATTAAATCTTCTCTCTCTTTGATTTTTAGTGTGCAAGTGTTTTTCTCTCTTAAAAGCCTCTATTTTCACTCCTCATAATCATTTTCTAACCCTTCAAAGTAAGAGGAAGGAAAAAGAAATTAAAATATTATTTTTCTCCCTTAATTGAACCCCGTCAATTTTAAGAAGGTAATGGCCAAAACGGTTTGATTATTTTTAAAAATGGTTCGATCAATTCGCTAAATTGGTCTAATTGTTTTTCAAAAGGGCTAGACCAATTTTGCTACTGGAAAAAATTATATTTTCAACCATAAACCCTTCTTCTTTTATCTTTTTAACTATTTTTCTTTTCTTTTTCTTATTTTATCTCATTATGCCATAATTTTGATTATTTCTAATTTATCTCGGGGTTTATAGTCAATCTCATCCTTGAAAAAATATGCAATCGCACTAGGGAGACCATGTCAATCCATTTCAACATAAATTGTGCAATTGCACTAGAGAAAATGAGTTGATCACTCTCAAGATAAATTATGTCATTACATTAGAGTGACCAAGTCCATTCCATTCTTGAAAGATTGTGGAGACATTGCCCTGAATATCATCTAGAGAAAAGAAAACATTGTTATTTTGAATAATTCAATACATATATAAGAAACTTACATTCTTAGACTCTTAGTCATTTACCATGGTACATTTTTATTTCCCTTCAATGTATAATCAACTTGATGAGATTCTGTTGAGATCGTGGTCTCAGTTCTAACTGAGAAAGTAGAGTTTATCTAATAGATGTTGCCATCATTGTAGGCTTTTCAAAGTCTCGAGGCTCCAACTACATTCATCAACACAAGTTGTCATGCTAGGGGTCTTGGTATTAGGATAGTTAGGCAGCAAAATTCATCACTGTTGAGAAAACTAGGCTGTAGTTTAGTTTTTTTTTTTGAAAGGTTTAATTGTATTGAAGAAGAAAGAATTTACAAAGTGAATGAGAGGCATACCTCTTGGAGAACAGGAAACAAGAAGAAAAATCAATTGAAATAACAGACATAGGAATAGTACAGAAAGGAAAAAGGAAAGTATTTGGGAACGAGTGATTTGTTTTTACATGCCCCTCTTGCTTTATCTTTTTATGTTTGGAAATCCATATATCGTAGCTTTATCGAAATGAAAACAAAGGTTTTAATTGTAAGAGTGGTCACTGGTGAAGATAACTCATTTTGGTTGGACAAATGGTACGGAGATTCAAAGTTAGTGAACTGTGTTAACTTGGTATATTAATCTGAAGAGCATTTAAGAATGGCAGACCTTATTTCAAATTGAGTAAGGATCAGATGAAAAGGTTTCATTTGTTTTTGTGGTGTGATCTGAGTTTTGTATCAATCATATATTTGAATGTGTGTTAATCAACACACATTTTAATTTTGTATAGATCCCACTGAAAACTCTTTTGAAACTTTAGTTAAGAAAAAGCTACAATTCACAGCCTTTTTTTTTAATTCACTTTTTCAAACCACAGCTGTAAAAACTATCATAATGACAAACACACATGAAGAACATGTAAATAATTAATAATTTTTTTTAATTGTATTTAATGAAGTGGTTTAATTGAAAAATAAAAATTCTTTGATAATATAATATAATGGATTTAAAAAAAAGGATAATTACAAAACCCTTCCTATATTTCAATCATTTTTCATTTTCAATCTAAATTTTAAGAAATTACAGTTTTTCTTTTAAACTTTAGTAATTTCATTACACTTTATATCCCACTTTTTTGCTCTAAAATAAAAGTCAACCATTATTTATGTTTTTCCATTGTAATAATTTTAATGACTAAAGTGCTTTTAATAACTAAATATAAGGAAAAAGAATTATGTTATTGTTGGACTTGTTTTTTTAAAAAAAACAAATTGTTGCACAATGTCTTACTATTTATAAAAATGTCATTAAAGTCATGTATGTAATAGATCCAACAACAATTCTTGATCAAATTGAAGACAACCAAAAGCATAAAAATTCATAAAAAAAAATTCTTTATCAGTTTAAACCAAAAGCAACAGTTCTCTAGTGTTGTTCACCATTTTAACCTCATAAAAAACACCACTAAAACTAACATTAGGTACACATATATGTTACAAAAATTTCCTACAACATATCTACACCTTCTAGCAATAGTTTTTCATATTCCAACAACAATACAAATTCTGCAAACACACACAATCCAAAATTACCAACTGAACATATAAATCCAACACACACACGCGCACACTTACCAAAATCAACCATAAAATTACCATAATAATGTCATCATATTCATCAAATACTAATAGCTTACAAACTTACAATAGCTTGAATAGACTAAAGTTCAAGAACAGAAAGTGCATGAAATATAAAAAAAGAGTAGTTGTCATGATATCGAAAACAAATGCAAGTAAAAACAAGTTTTTCTATAAATGCGATGATAGGTTATGTGAAGATACATTCGTTGATTGGTGCAAACCTATTAATGATATTGAGTTAACCATTAGATAGGGAGGAGGTGTTAATGAAATTGGTCGAATACTAAATAAAGTGAAGAAGACTAAAGATGAATTACATGAGTTTGAATTAAGAATCACAATATGGAGGCTAGTTTTATAAGTGTAAAGTTGTTATTGCTTTGTAATTTGGTGTGTAATTTTACTATTCCTAACTACAATATTGTTCATCATATTCAAATTAAATGAATAACAATAATGAATTCATGCACTAAATATCATGCATATTTAAGCAAAAAATACACTAAATATTATACCTCATAATGCATACTTCAATCAATGTAACTAATCTGGGTTGGGTGTTGAGATGATGATGTTTTAACATCATTGTAACTTCCAACACCCATCACACATCTGCCAACACCTTTACACTTTTACTAGGACTCCTGACAGCTATGCCAACACCTATAACACCCCTACAAACACTTTTAACACCTATGTCAACACCCATAACACTCATGCTAGCTCTCATAACACCCATGTCAGCACCCCTCACAGCTATGCCAACATCTATAACACTAGCATGATCCCTTCCAGCACCCCCCAGACCCCCTTTACCACTCAAACTCATGGTGACACAACTTGAACTTACAACACCATGGAATCCTCTAGATTATTTAGTAGTATTTCTTTGACAAGTCCTTGAATTGTGTCCATATTGCTTGTATATATTGCACCTTAGAGAATATGTTATTTTCCTATATCTTTTACCTATTAAACATAATGCAGAGTTGCCTCTCATACACTCCATTTCTTATAAAACCATACAAGGCATATAAAAACCATCTCCAAGTGTCACTTTTTTTTTTTTTTGCCTCTACAATGGTATACGCAACTGAAAAGATTCCATTATTATCATCTAACCCCACCACTAATAATAAGACACCTCTATATTGATGTTTTAAATAACATCCATTAATGCTACTGAAAGGTCTAGAACCATTGACAAACCCCTCTTTTTAAGCCTTCAAACACACATAAAATCTCTAAAACTTCCTTGGTACCTTTAGAATTAAAATTAGGGTTATACCCTTTAAGGTGTCTCTTCAAATGATAGTCATGTTTAACTTTGTATTCTTTAAACACTTGCCTAAAATGATTGACATTACAAAATATTTGACATTCCCGGAACTTAATTGATCCATCAACTCCCACTTAAAATGTCTTGCATTTAAAAACAAGGGGGGGATCAACCTTTGGCTTTTTATGCTTGTTCCCGATCATTCTACTTTCATCTTCAGAAACCTCAAAACTATTGTCTGATTTTGCACTAAATGCAATATTATCATCATTTTCGTCGCAACTTATCTTTCATTCATCCTCTGATTCTAAACCACTTAACAAACTTTTACCAAAACATACATCACCATCTAAGCTAGTAATTCATTCATCTTCTTCTTCATTAACAAATTCAAATCCTTCCTCATTGGAAGGATATAATTATCATTTATCTTCTCCTCATCATCTGCATATTTATCACCACTTTTATAATGCACATTATTAGTGCCAACATTTACCCTTTTAGTTCTTTCACTTCCTAAATTGTTTTTATCAAAATTCCTAATAAAATTAGGGGGTTTTATGTTTAGTTAACAAAACATGCATTACAAAAAGAAAATAATAGTTTAAACATTACTGCAACACTTAATATTGTAATTAAGCTAGCTAGAAACCAATTAATATAGGGCTTTCATAGCTTCGAGATAAGGTTTATGGTAAATTAAATTTTTTTGATTATTTTGTTAAATCAAGTGTATATTCACAATATTTTAATCATTACCCACTAATTTAACATAAAATAACCCTACACACATGCCACTAAATCACAATTCAATTAAAAAACTTACATTACCACTATTATTCATTGTTCCTGACAAATAAGGTTGAATAAAATAATACTAATAAGAGGTTTTTAGCTTTGGTACTTGTGCGAAGAAATTAAATATATATATAAAAAATCATGCTTTAAATATAGTGTTTCTATATGGATACATGTTTGTAGAGAGAGAAGAGAGACTAGAGAGAGACATCATGTTTTGAAGAGACAAGTTTGTCAGAAAATTATATAGATTAACATTTATTATATATAAAGACAAACATGTCTTTTTTTTTTAATTTGATTTTTCCCATTGACTACCTAAACAAACTATAATTTCTTAAACCTTAGATTAAAAACAAAAAAGAAAAAATATCGGGGTTTGTTTTATAGCTATCCCTTAAAAGAGATAATTACAAAAATAATTGATGTATTATATTATGGAATAGAGACTTTGGGAATCAAAGAGTTTTACCATGTTGAAAAACAAAAAATTACTTTCCGAACAATTTGCAAGTAATCAATTAAAGGCATGTTTGGCAATGTGGTTGCGGTTGCTTTTCAAATAGTTTTTCGTGCCGAAATACATGCCAATAATTTTTTTTTTATTTTTTAAAAATCATTTTTGACATCAGCACATCAAAACGATCCAAAAAGTATAAACTGCACTCAATTTTAGCAAAAAAAAAAAATTCAAAATTTGACGAAACGCAGATGCAAACGCAATGCCCAACGCTGCCTAACTATCAATTGCAAATCCATTAGTGTATGGACCTCTCACTGCTACATGGTTAAAAGGAGTAACAAAATTGTTAGTAAAAAATAACGTGGAGTATAAAAATTTGCACCATAAAAAGGAAATACCACAAAAACAAGCCAATTCCTCCTAGCATATTTTGCCACCGAAGGCTCAAGGCTGCGGCAAGAAGAGTCTTCTAAGTTTCTGGAATGCAGAATTTCTATCATAGATGCCTGCTTTAAATTCTTTTGAAAAAGACCCTACCGCCGTCAATTTGTTTGTTGTGGAAAAAGCTTCAAAGCAAATACTAGATCCCCATGAACGCCAACCACTTGCTAACTAAAAAACTTTTTAAGTTTGTTCATCATATACCATCTCTCTCTTTTAACTTCAGTG
>Ga0325411_1007345_pt1 | contig 12012 bp, 6 predicted proteins | sample PopdelMetagenome_13_FD_206181 | JGI IMG/M metagenome (GOLD analysis project Ga0325411, IMG submission 206181) | Populus deltoides microbial communities from Bellville, Georgia, United States - Xylem-PdIQD-R4 | ecosystem: Host-associated > Plants > Phyllosphere > Stem > Wood/Secondary xylem...
ATAAATGTCAACCATTTAAATTGCCAAGTCAATAAAATCTACTAATTAAAAAAATAACTATCAATAATTATAATTTTAAATCAATATTCTAACATTCCCCCTCATGATTTAAAATTATTCATACATATAATAAATAAAATAAAATAAAATAAAATAAAAATAAACAATTAATGTTGTATAATAGGTTTAGATACCTTCATGGCTTGAACCTACACTTAATGTGAATAATTCTTAACTTGAAGAGTCATAGTAACAAAATGTTTTGAACTAAGTTTTTTGGATCAAGTTTAAACTTATCACACACACAACATACGGGTGATTTTGAGGTTCTATCAATGTTGCACTTTCTTTTTTGTTTTTTTTATCATGCGCATGTATCTTAGTCTCATGAATGTTTTTAATAGTAGCCCAAGCATTTATAGTGGCTACCCCACCACCACACTTACTTAGGTGAATCCTCCAAGAATAATTTATGACTAACATCCCGCAAGATTTTTTGTATTTGGATTCATTTAAAGATTAACTCTTTATAACCATCGTAGTAGAGAGCAAATTATCATAGAAATAGGACCCGAGACCACCCCACAATATATATATTGCCCTTTTTAATGCAATAATTTTTGCTTTCATAGTGGAATGAGTAATTATAGTTTGTTTAATATATTTCCAACAAAATACACCACTAAATAATATAAACAAATATCTACTAGTAGATTTTGTTTCTTTTGAATAAAAAATTCAATTGGCATTACTAAATCCCTCTATTACAACAAGAAAACCAATATAATGAAGTGCATAATCAATTGTTTCTTTTAAATATTTAAAAATTCTTTATAAAGCATCCAATGTGAAGCATTAAGATTATGTACATATCTACCTAATCTACCAACTACACATATTATAAAAGATCTAATATGATTGGCTAGATATAATGAAGATCCAATAATTTATAAATATTTATATTGAAATACACTTTCACCATTATTTTTTTAATTTAATAGACGGATCGAAAGGACCACATACATGAGATGTATCAAAATAATTAAACCTTTTAAATAATTTTTAATGTAAAGTGATTGAATTAAAGCAAAACCATTGCTATTTTTCAATAATTTATTGCCTAAAATAACATTAATCAGACCAAGATCCTTCATATCAAGATTTTCAAACAAGAAAGATTTAGTAATATTTATAACTTGAATATTACTACCAAAAATTATAATATCATTAACATACAAACATAAAATCACATAATTATTTTTAATTTGTTTAACATAAACAAATTTATCAACAACATTTGTCTAAAAACCATCAAATGACATAACTTGATTAATTTTTCATGCCATTATTTTGGAGCTTGTTTAGAACTATAAAGAGATTTTACAAGTTAAAAACTTTCTTTTCTTAACAAGGAACAACAAGACTTTCTGGTTGATCCATATAAATTTCTTCTTCTAAATCACCATTTTAAAAAGTCTTCTTAACATCCATTTGATGAATTTATAATTTGTTAAAAAAGAAGCTAAAGCAACTAATAATATAATTTTAGTGATTTTAGAAATTGATGCATATGTGTTAAAAAATCTACTTGTAAACCTCGGGAAAAATAAATAAATAAATAAATAAATAAAGGTTGCTTAAATTAAAAATTAACTACATGAGAAATAAAAGTGAGGAAATTCATGTGTATGGTTAAATAAAAGACAGGAATTCAGAAATGTTTTAATATAATTTTTGGGTGAAATAATTCGAAACATTATAATAAACAGGTAATGTTGAGGGTTAGATTTAATTGAAGAGAATAATACACTTAAAGGAAATGGGGCCTAAATGCAAATAAAAAAAATTATAGAGTATAAATACTCTTTCCTCTCCAAAAATCTGCAGAAACGATAAGGAGAGAAAATAGGGAGTTTAATACCCATTCTTGAAAAATCAAGAGAGAGAAACACTAAAATTTCAAGAACTCATCCAAGATTAAGGGTTTATAAATGGGATAAATACTTGTGAGCAAGGGATTAACAAGAAATTAAACAAGAAGAAAAGAAAGGAGGGAGTTGAAAATCTTCAACTAGTTGAACTTAATTCGTACTAGGTAAAGTGTTCTAAACATGATCTTAAAAATTCATTTCAAATTCGATAATGAATTGATGCCTTGATATTGAATTATAGGTTAGGGTTCTTAGATATGAATTAGGGGAAAAGTACTTATTGTTAAAATTAAGTTAATTCATGTCTGTATGTAGTTTATGAAAGTATTGTGTGAAGGGAAGGGAGAGACGAATCTTAACAGACTTATCTCCTGACTTTAGGTGAGATTTCGAGTAGGAGGATGAGGGAATTAGGATCGGGTTCCTGCATAAAAATTTTAGATTTGGTTGTTAGCTAACCAAGAAAACTGATCTTGTTCAATTTGGAGATGTAGAACTCCGATTATGGGTTACCAACCGAGACTGAACCGTGACTGATTCTGTAGGGCAGTAGGACTAATGGGTTGATGAGCAATTTTGACTATCTTGGAGGCAGAACTGGGTTCTTCTTCCTTCAGAGAACTTGTAAGCTCATGTCTTAACTTTCCAACAAGATCAATCTCACTTAAAATGGAGTTCTAAAACTCTAGATATAGTTAAAAATCTGATGAGTGTTCAGACAACAACGGTTGGATAGTAATAATTCAAACAGCAACAGTTGGACAACAACTGTTCAAACAGTAACCATTGGACAATAACAATTCAAACAACAATGATTGAACAATAACAATTCAAAGTTAGACATCAGAGAACTTGTAATCTCATGTCTTAGCTTTCCAACGAGATCAATCTCACTTAAAATGGAGTTTTAGAACTCTAGATATAGTTAAAAATATGATGAGTGTTCAGAAAGCAACGGTTGGACAGTAACAGTTCAAACAGCAACAATTAGACAACAACTATTCAAACAGCAACCGTTGGACAGTAACAGTTCAAACAACAATGGTTGGATAGTAACACTTCAAAGTTAGACAGTAACAATAGACTTTCACGTGAATATTTTATGTAGGAATATAAAAGAATTGAGTCATACGAACACTTGCACTGGGATATTAACTTTGAAAATATACATGATACATGAATGTTTGTTATTATGAGGAAATGAAAATGCATAGAAAGTAACATATGAGTACTGAATGAATATGGATTCTCTATAAAATTAGCTTGAAGGAATCATAACCAAAAACTTCCTTGTGATTCAGGAGGAGCAACCATGATTGGATCTTCTGTTAGGGGAAGTCACGAGACAGGCGGAGCAGGTGCGTGATTTTCCCTCCCTTTTGCACTTATACAATTTAAAATTCTTCTAGTGAATGCAATTGCAATAAATATAAAGTCTAGCATATTTACAAGATTAGTTTCGGCTAATGGCATCCGTGATAGGATTGTCGGGAAACGAATTATAAGATTAGACTTTGCAAGGTCACCTAGTTCAAGCAAGTAAATAAGAGTATTCAAATTAAGAATATGCAAATGAGTGTTAATTGAGTTTAAAAGATTTACAAGCAAATTATAAGTTGTTTGTTAGAATTCCTATGGATCCGTTAGAAAATTAATACTTCATTCATATACATTACATGAACATATATATATATATATATATATATATATATATATATATATTTTCAATATAATGGTATGTTTATTTATGTAACAGGTCCATCAAATATCCAGGGAGATCATTAGTTCAGGTCTCTACTTTGTCAAACTTATGTAAATATTTAACTTAAACAAAAGGGAATTAACGCATTTATGTAATATGCTTTTGTGTAAACCTTGATGTATTTATAAAAGTTCAGCTTAACATGTAGTACTTTAATTATCTTGTAATTAACCCTTTTGAAATGTTTAAAAACACTTATTATGTTGTAATGCTTTCTTTGCATGTTAGTATTCCATTTTCTTTTAAATTTTATGATATGATATGTGGGCTATGTTCATATTGAACTTACTCGTAGTATATATATAAATTGTGAGGATTATATGAGGTGTTGAATTATGATGTTTGATATAAGGTCTAGAATTATGGGACCTTGTGATGATGAGTTGATTGATTAAATTGTTACTAGTCGATGACTGGGATGTCCTATATACAAACGAAACTTTGCTAGATTTTTGGTAGATAAAAAAAATAAAAAAAATCCCTCAATTAAGAGAATATCTTAGGATCTTTTAACATTAATCAAGTCGTACAGTCGGGCTGTTACATTACTCCTTGTTTAAACCCCTTAGCCACTAATCTAGCCTTAGTTTTTTCAAAAGCAGTTTTAGTGTTACAAAAAATATGTTAAATATTATCAGCCAAAGCACTTAAAATTTTATCATGAAATAAATATCTTTATTAGTAGAATCATCTTTATTACTAGAAAAAAATGCACCAATTCAAGAAACCGCATTAGTTGATTTTTCAACACTTTTGTTATTATAACCATTTAGAATCATAGAAAAAGACCAAATCCAGTAAGTCAAAATTTCATTTGTTGTAACCTATAAAGGAAATTTTGACTAGAAATGTTTTGAGGTTTGCTAGATAATAAATTTATAGTGTCCATAATAACAATCGAGCAAACAAATCATATTTTGTTTTTAGGTAAAGTAAGGAATGTACCATTTTTTTCTAAGATTGTTAGGAAAAATCAAAGATATATGAGAGAATCTGACAAATAAATGCAAACAAGATTTTTGTTTTCTTTTTCAATATTTAAATTAGCAACTAGAATTAATAATAAAAACAAGAACTAAGAGTATATATGAAAAGGGTAAGGGTTTAGAAGAAACCTGAGATTGTGCTATCTTTAGAGAGAAAACGTCTTGCACACTGACAATTTTATACTTGTTTTATTAAACTTTATTAACTTAAGTGACCAAAAAAATGATTTAAAGGTTTTGAGAATGGAATATAAAAAAAAAGAACATAAATTATGTGTAGAGATTTATAAGAGACTAGTACAAGTATTTTTAAGAGTTTTAATGATGAAAAGATTATATACTTTTACATATATCAGTTACTAAATATATTTAAACAATTAAATATAATAAATTAATTCAATCATAAATGTCAATCCATTAATTATATTAATGTTAACTATTTAACTTTTATAAACAACTATTACGATTTAAATGACTAAGTCAATAAAATTTACTAATTACAAAAAATTAACTATAATTAATCATAATTTTAAATCAATATTTTAACAAAAAAAAAAACATAACTATAAAAAACATATAAGCTAAGTTTAGTTGCTTAGCTGTAATGTATACGGTGTTCGATTCCCGCGATACTCAATATATATAAAGCAAGTTTACAACAAGAATTTCATCCATTTCACCCTATAAATATAAATTGGTATTAAATAGTTGTAAATGCATGTATTCAAACATATGGAACAATTTATATATTCCAAATGTGTTACCCTCAATTGATTAATTATTGAATAGACCGAAAGGTCCTCATGGCCTTGAATTATTGGATAGCATTTATAGATTTGGAGTTTGGGATTAGCCTATTAGGTAAAAATAATAAAAAAATCCTTTTCTGTTTACAATTAAAGGTGTTCTTCTTCTTGCTTGTTCTTTCTTTTTCTCTTTCTTTTTTCTTGAATTTTTGGGTATTTAATCAAAATTGTCATGATCCATTCCAAAGCAGTTGCTGTAGTATCAGTGCCAACATTTAGAAACTCGCTGCATAAATTAGAAATTTCCTCCTCATAAAGTTTTCTTTTATCATCAAGAAATTTCAGAGATAAGAAGGTACAACATGATCATGATAAGTATCCATTTCCTCCTCTACAACCTCTTTCCAGCTCTTATTAAGTTTGGAAAAAATTACTTTTCCTGAAACAAACGAGGTCTAAATTGAAAAATTCTTTGTGGACCTTTATAAATTATCATGTATTCTTAGAGCCATTGTATATTCTTTATCGCTACATTAAATTGAAAAATATTTTTCGGACCTTCACAAATTATAAGAGTAATTATGATAGATGAGTTGCTTTTATTAGAATTAAGGTGATATGCATTAAATGCTACATACAATTTATCTCTAATTAGGTGGTAAAGTTGTATAGGTAATTCTGATTCTAATAGTCTACTGAAGAAAAAGGATGATCACTGCTCAAAAGGCTTTTCACGCCTAGGCATATTGGTATCATCAAGGTGCTTGAGAAGGTGCGAGGATATAATGTCACAATTCAAACAAGGTTCAATCCTTTTGAGTGCGTTAGATCATCATTTATAAACCAGTAAGCATGTATGAAGGTAAGGGTCAATGAAGTTTGGGATTTATTTTTTTGAAAACTAACACAGCTAGTGTAAATTTTAGAAAAGTGGTGTATGTTGAAAAAGAATTTGAAAAATAATATATTTTGAACATAACCATGATTTGTATTATTGTATCTATTCAAAACTATGATTTTGAATCATCGTTATTATATAACCATGATTCAGAATCATGGTTATATAATAAAATTATGATTCAGAATCACAATTATGATCGATATAAAAACCCAGCTTCACTCTCTTGTTATTGTTGTTTTTTTAAAGAAAAAACCTTAAGAACAAAAAAAGAAGAAGAAAAACACCACCAAAACAACCTTCAATCCTCAACCAAATCACCAAATACCCTCCCCTCGTCTCTATGTATTTGTTTACTATTTTTTCAAAACAAATCACCGGCCCAATCAGCTTGATTCAACTTCCTCACTATGACAACTGATAGAAGCATCACCTAGCCATAACATCAAGTAGGTTAAAATCATAACAATTAAGGTTTGCATTGAATTTTATAAAAAAAAATGTTATAGTTATGGATTTTATTTCAATTGAAATCATTTAAGTTTTAATTGTTGCAATTATTTATGTTTTCATGCAATTGAAGTTATTACCGCACAACTTTTCATGATTAGAAACTGAACTATATCAGTCATATAGCAAGCCAATAATTTCCCAACCCATCACATTCTACACATGCCTCTAACTCTGTCCAATCTACACGAGACCAACATTTCTCTCTATAATCATCATCATAATCATCATCACTTGCCATATTTTTTTCGACATCATCATTTTTTCTATATGTTTCACCAGAACCAATATGGCCACCATCATCCTAATTTATTTCCATGTTTTTCTTATGTTTATTAAATTTTTTTTGGCAAGAATAAAAAAGAGCAGAGAGAAAAAAAGTAATTATCGGTCTAAGAGTGGTGGATGAGAGAGGTGATCTTGAGAAGCGTGGCCTGACGTGTTAGAATTTAGTTCTCCTTTTCTTTCAGGAATTAGAACGTTATTTGAATTAGGGTTTATTTTTGTGTTCGAGAGTGGACTGAGACTGAGAATGGGAGGGAAATGAAAGGATGAGAAGAGGGAAGGGGACTTTCTTTTTCACTTTTGTTTTTCTTAAAGAGGGTATTTTGAGAGAGTGATAATGATTGTTTTTCAAAGTGTTTTTTATTCGGAAAAACATTAAAGTAATGTTTTTTTTAAAATTTTTAAAACATGTTTTTGACATCAACACATCTAAATGATCCAAAAACACTAAGAAAAAAAATTAATTTGAAGTAAAAAAATAAATTTTAATAAAAAGCAGGTTAAAACTCAATCTCATACATCCTTGAAGAGCTTTAAAGGACTTATGTTATAGAATTTATCATAATCAGGTCCTTCATCTTTGAAATTTATTAATCCAATTCCTGTACTATTGGACCTCATTAAAACAAAATAGATAACATAGGGACCATAAAGGTCATTGACCCGTGCCAGAAAAAAGGGAGAGGAATATATCATTTGGAAAGTAAGGACTAAATGATAAGAAATTTCTTTTCTTAGATAAAAGCTTGTAACTTCAAATGAAGTAATCAAATTTCTAAGGATTTTTCGAACATGCCCCTTAGAGTTTATGAGAGTACATTTCTACGTATATATATGAATTACATTTCTAATGATAGTAGAAAACGAATGATATTATCCATGAAAAGTAAGTTGTATATATGAGGTGTTTTCTACTTAAAGCTTATGAGAGTACAGAAAGGCCACTCTCTAAGGAGAAACTATATTGATTATTGTTTATTTATTATGTCAAACTGAATTTAAAATTTTCCTCTGTAATGGCTTCATTCGATAAAAATAAAAAGGAAGAGTTTCTTAAGAACATTCGATCATGGAACCTCCTCCCCCTCTTTCACTCTCCCTCTAACATGTACATAAAAATAATACATCTATCAAGACAAATCAAAAGTCTATGATCAAGGACATACTGCTTTTCAGTTGCCGAATCGGCCCTCAATGATTTAGTTATACAACATTGCTCAAAACAAAACACATTCAGAGCAGTTTTCTTTACTTCCCCATCTCTTTTTAGTATGGTCATTGAGGACAATGTCGATATTAAGTGTGGGGGGTTTTATGGGCTGTTGTTGGTGGCATTATGCTATGTTTTTTTAGCATTTCTATGTTGGTGGCATTATGCTTTGCTTTGACAATTCTAATATGCTTGCAAACGTAATTTTCATATTTGTGGGACCAAAATATTTTTTGTGGTGGTGTTATTTTAATGTCGTGATTGTTAATATCATTAATGAATTATCAAATGAGCTCGTAAAAAATCATAACATGATTGAATGATGTTTTTTTTAAAGATTGTTTAGTCAAACTATTTTCTTTAGGACTAAAGTAACTGGATTTAGTAGATACAAGCCTATGAGACTTTAAGCCTTATGACTGACACATCCATATGGGTCTCTATTTTCCTTTTATGTGTGATTTTCTTCCGTTAGTTTTTTTTTACCTAGAACTTGCTTTGATTCTACTCAAGACCATACTTTTACATACATACATACATGAACATGATTAAGGCATTCTTTGTTATGTACCTTATATAGCTTAGCAACCCATATTTGGATAAATTCTCCATTTGAGTCCCCTTTTGAGCTGATAAACTTTTTCTTTGATTATAAACCCGCATTGTAAGCCATAAATCAAACAATGTCTTACCCAAACCATATAACTAATGAAGCATTATACATCATTATACAAGCATGAGAATATATGAAATAAGTGTGGGGGTGTCTTAAATTCAGAAATGGATATGTTAGGTACGAGGGAACAAGCTTTTACTTTGAAAATAAAAATGCAAGCCACATTATACTGTGATGGCAAATTGTGGAATTTGTTCTAACTTTTATATCTTTGATTCCTTAAAAATTAAAAAAAATTCTAGTGAAGGTTTGAAGTTTTAGAAGGGAAAAAGATTGCCTTTAGTTTGAACCAAAATTTCGATCTATTAAATGATCAATTTTCCAATGAAGAAGGGTAATGTAGCTTTAATGTTCGTCAAGTTCAAAATGGCTAGAGGATGTGTTTAAAATTTTATGTCTTTTTTGGGTATTTTATTCCATTGGTTTTGTTAAGCTAACTTACCAAAGATTTCATACTTGAACCAAGCCACATTACAACTCTTTGAAAGACCTTATGATTTGTGAAATGCATGTTATCTAAATTCTCTACTTTCACACTACAGATTCAAACATGCATATCTTGAGACTCGGACATTGAAATCATGCAATTTAAAAGCTCAAAATCATTTATACATCCAGGATTACAACTTTCATGTAGAATTACAGGTTAGATAAAATCGTTTTGAAGGAAAAAATCCACGCAATCTGAAGGTCAAGAATGGTCTCCTAATTTGGTGAGGAAACTAACGGTGTCGAGCATCCCACTACATCTGTGAGCCTGATATAGAAATGGTGGGCCTTATGATCCAAGAAAGGTGTGAATCAATCCTATAACATTCCGTGAATGAAAGAATATAGCTTGGATGGTCAGATATTGCAAGAAACCAAGTCAGAAACAAAGTCTAAGTTGCAACAAAGTCTAAATTACAACAAGGTTGTGACAATAGCAGAGTCAAGTTTCAACGCAAATTATAAGGGATTTCAACCTTGATGACCAGATAAAGAAGGAAGGAATTAAGTAGCATAAGGACTTTTAATTATCCTAAGAATCCTAAAGAAATTTGACAGCCAAAGGAGAGAATAAATAGAGTAGAACACGACTGAAACATGAGCTTTGCAACATTATGATCTTCTCTATTTTTTGTCAAATTTCTAGTAGCTATTAACTAAATTTTGGCTTTCAGTTCAAGGGAAATAGACACAATCTTCATTATTAAGTTGTGAGACATAACATTATCATTGTAATTCTTTCATATTCAACTACTTATTTATCCTTATTTAAGAATTATGCTATTGAATTTTGTTCATGGTTATTGAATTGTTTTGAGATGGTATATATGTGATTTCTAGTTTTTTTTAATCTGTAATTGTTGTTTAGGACTAGAATAAGAAGCAAAGGAGTTAACTTGATTGCTGCAACTATCACTTTAATTTATCAGGGAGGAATAAGCTAGGTTAAAATGCTCAAGTTTTTGAATGGTTGCTTATAATAAATTTTACAGACTTTGCTCCTAAGACTATTGCTGAGTGAATTAAAATTGCTTTTCAATATTAAATTCTCACTTGATTGTAAGAAATGGATTAAAAAGATTTATCTAATTAATATACTCATAATCTCCTCGATTCTTCTTCGCTTTAAAGGATATCAAATTTATTTGCTTGAATTGAAAGGATATTTATTTTACTTCAATGATCAACAAATATATAGGAATGAAAGTCTCGATCTTTGAACTAGGTTAACGACATATTAATTTTTTATTTTTATTTTTAGAATTTTGCTTCTTTAATTTTTTATTCAAATTTCCTATTCTTTTTTATTTCAGTATATTGTGGAAAAATTAAACAAAAGTTCCCTTGGGTTCGACCTAGTTTTCACAGTTATACTATGAATTTATTTTATTTATGATAGTAAAGTTAGAATTATATTTTGGAGGTTCTGATGACCGACCATCCATCACCTTCTGGTTCTTAGAATTCCTTATAAAAAGGGTCTGGAAAAGAGTGTTTGGGGTTGGTTAATTTTTCATTGTTTTGATATAATTAGACACTCTTCTTCGCCTTATTTTCTCGCATTACTCTTCTGATTTAAAACCCTTGTTTCCTTTCAAAATTTCCTCCTAATTTAGAGTTTAGATTCAGTTCTTGTAGAGGGATAATTGAGTTCTATTTTCTTGGTTCGTTGGATTTGTTTAGGAGTACATCTAAACAAGGTGGTGGTGTTGGAATCCTAGAAGGCTTATTAAAAAAAGTTCTTTTGCACCAAGTGAGGAGCAATTATAAAACCTTAAGGATAAATGATTGATATTTGACAACAACAAAGCTTGATCAATTTTAAAGTGTTTCAACAAATAAATATTTTTCTTTGATTTTGTTTTAAATTTATTCTATAAGTATGCAAGATCGAATATATATATTGCAAGTTGTTAGACAACAAATAATGCATCATCAAGGGAATGCAACTTTGTTGACACTTGACTACTTTCTAAAAGCAAGTTTTTCCTCTTCCATATAAACAATAAATTTACTTCTCATTTTACTTTGTGAGCTGATAGCTCCTTTATATATATATATTTTGCAAGTTGTCATATTCTAATTATATTCCATGTTTATAAGCTAAATATATTTTCTTCACTTGTCTAATTTTATTTATAAATCTTAGACAACAAATAATGCATCATCAAGGGAATGCAACTTTGTTGACACTTGACTACTTTCTAAAAGCAAGTTTTTCCTCTTCCATATAAACAATAAATTTACTTCTCATTTTACTTTGTGAGGTGATAGCTCCTTTATGAACCACAAACATTAAAGAATAAATGATCCAATTTGGCAATCTCTCCTATAATTTTTAGTGTCATTTGAAGCTCTTAATAGGTCTTGGCTGGAAAAGTTAGTTCCTTACGGTAGCTAAAAAATTAATTACATTAGGATCATTTGTAAAAGAATTCTCTTTCCTTGGATGTGAGTATGTAACTTCAAAGCAAGTAATCAAATTTATAAATTGTTGCAACCAATATTTCTTCACTCAT
>Ga0325411_1007347_pt1 | contig 12011 bp, 6 predicted proteins | sample PopdelMetagenome_13_FD_206181 | JGI IMG/M metagenome (GOLD analysis project Ga0325411, IMG submission 206181) | Populus deltoides microbial communities from Bellville, Georgia, United States - Xylem-PdIQD-R4 | ecosystem: Host-associated > Plants > Phyllosphere > Stem > Wood/Secondary xylem...
GTGAATTGATTACTTGACATTGATGTAGTAATTGAAAGTTCATAGAATTAGCAATTTTTTTACTTTCGTGCGAATATAAATCAGGACGTAGTTGTTAATAAATAAATGTATTTAAGATAAGAAAATTGATTATTTATGTTTTGATTCGTAAATTTTAACCAAAGCTCTATAGAATCAGCTGGTATGATTCAATTGATTATCTGAAACGTAAAATAATTAAGTATCCAATTCAATATTACCAATAGAGAGAAGAATACATTACCTCTATGGATTTGTTCCAAACATGTAATCCATTTAAATACTTAGAGAGGAATTATTGTTATTTAACTTAAGCTTCACCGTTGATTAATAATTTTTAGAAAACAAAATATGCAAACTTTTCAAACATATTTTCTTACAATAAAAATCTGAATTATAATTCAAAACACCTAGGTATATATATTTAATTAAATAACTCAATAATTATATGTGCCAATAAAAAATAAAATAAAAAAAATATCAATGCGTCTATTTGACTCACCTAGCTTTAAGTTGAATATTTTTTTTTCTAACACAAATGAATTAATATGCAGTGTTATTAACGTATTTTTTTAACAGTGAGTTAGAAATATAACTATAAATAAAAAATTAATGCTTATATATAATAAAATATAGTGAAGATTATGTACATTAATAAAAACATGTAAGATCTTAAATTTATTTTTAACATAGTAGAAAAATAGGATAATATTGCAATTGCTATATTGAAATACTATTTTCTTTAGTCTTTGTATAAGAATTTTTTGAAAAACAAAAGGTGTAAAAATAATAATTGGAATACAAAATACAAAAGAATGAAGATGAGAACAAAAAGAAAAATATAAATAGGATAACTGTAGAGTGATAAATATTTCAAATTAAAAGAATAAAAAATTATATTAATTTTTTTCTGAAAAAAGATTAAAAAAAAGGGGAAAAATACAAAAATATTACAAAAAATGGTGATGAATATGCCAAGTATAAAATAATAAAGATATCAAATATAAAGAAAAAGAAAACATAAGGAAAACTTGTTTTCTAGAAAAAAAAAACTAAAAATTACATATTTATCACTGCTATAGTGAAGAAATTGGATAAAATCTCAATTGTGACATTTATACAATAAAACCGTGTTTCCTTTTAATATATACTAGTTATTTGACTCGCGCGTCACTGCAGACTGTAAATTTTTTTAAAAAAACAAAATCTAGGTATGCAAGCTATTTTCTAATAAAAATCAAAGTATAAATCAAAAGGTTTATGCAAGCATCTAATCAAATAAACTAATAATCATTTATGTAAATAACCAAAAAAATCGTTAACAATAACCAAAAGAAAAACTAAAAAAACTTAAGAGATGGATGCAAACCAAGATATTTGATCTTGTAAATGAGATATTTACATGTTTGTGTCAACTAAATTTGTTTATTAAAATGAATAAAAAATAATAGAAACAAAAACACATACAAAACTAATTAAATAAAATAAAAGAAAAACAAAACCATTATGCAAGGTCAATCATACAGCCCAGACTACTTTCTAGGCCCATATGTCTTGGGTGATTAGGCCTAGACAGTAGCCTGGGCACATGTTTTTTTAAGGGAGATTTTTTGGGGGGTTTTTAGGCTTGTTAAATTTAGGTCTTTTAGAGGTTTGAGCCCATTAAATATGAGTTCATTAAAAGCCCCTCAAGTCTTTATGATATTGATACGTAGAGACTTATAAAAATGTGTGATTACCATTTTCTTCATATGAGAAGAGAGGTGGAAACCCTAAGTAATATATCAGAGAGACCATGTGTAGGAGCATGCATCATGGTTGAAATATTTCTAAGTATGTAGAATGAAACTATGAAGGAACCTATACTTATAAGATTTTATAGGAGGGTGAGGTGAAACAATAGAGAAATTTATACTTAAAAGTTTTTTCTAATAGACTAGGGAAACCTATGGAAAAAGAGCTTGTACTTAGAAAAAATTTAAATGGATGGGGGAACCAAGAAAAGTGAGCATATACTTAGAAAATATTTTAAGAGACCGAGGGAAACTCATGAAGGGTGAACCTATACTTCAAAAATCTTCTAAGAGGCTGGGAAACCCAAGGAAGAGAAGCGCATACTTATAAAATTTTCTAAGTGGTTAGGAAGCTCCATTGGAGAGTCATGCAAGTCTAAGACTGCAATGAAGAGACATAATATTCTAGATTAGTCCATGAAGATTTCTTGAGGCTCGGAAGCCTCACTAGAGAGTCATGCAAGTCCGAGACTACATTAGAAAAATAAGAGATTAGAGATCAATCCCTTGAGATTGCATTGGAGATGCGAGAGATCCAAGATCAATCCTTGAAGATTTCGTGAAGCTTGGAAACCCTACTAAAGATTTGCAAATACAAAATACTTATCAGAAATATGATTATTTTATTTTAAAAATAAACTTATTTTTTTATCGAGGATAATGCATCCCAATGTGATATGTTGGGCTTTAGGGAGCCTAGGGAGTTTGGTGTGAACGAGAAGATTGATAACTGAGTTCCAACCTATGGTAGCTAGGGGGAGCGCGTCTAGAGTATCGGCTACGTGCATGGGTATCGCAATGACACGAGCAATCTATAGAGGGACTTAGTGAGTGAAAATATAAAATACTCTTTTAGAGATCATTCTGCCTAGGCTCTTCTAGGTAATGCAATTGCTTATGGGTGTTAGGAGCGGCCGATGATGATGGTACTAGGGTGAAGTGTGTTATCATAGATGCCAAAACTTGTTGGGATGACGAGGTTTGATTTTGTCTCTAAGTTGCCAACACAGCTTGGGTAAGGATTTACACTTGATTGATAAGTTGTTAAACGTCTGGTTGAGCAAAAGTGCTCGTGATGGCGGTAACAAGTAAATTCATCATGCGCTCTGGCCTAGATATGTCATGGTTGTGTGCCATAGAATGGTATGAAAATATTAAAAACAAAGTTTATAAAAATATTGATGTCTTTATAAATCCAAGTAGTTTAGGAATAAAATTTATATGTTAGAAAATTAGTTAATTTTTTAGTTCATTCAATCTAATACATGCTCTTAAAGCATATAGATCCAATAAATGGCTTGGGCCATGCTACTTAGGAGAAGATTTTTAGGCAATAAAAGGATTTTTAATCCTATTAAATTTGAGTTCATTAATATGCAAAGTCAAAAAAATTAAAAAGTACATTGCAATAAAGAAGAAAAAAAGGTATCTTAACATTTGGGAACCTCATATTAACCCATTGATATCAATTAAATCTCACATCTTTTATTTTTTTTTTTAATTTTTTGAAAAGAAGTCTCACATCTTTTGATTTCATTAATTTTCTCTCAAAATATAATAAATATTAGACAACATCTTCCATCCATCCTTAACAATTAAAAGAATTAGTACAATTTTCACGTGATTTACATCTTTTGAGTTTATTAAGTGGTTTCAACTAAAAAGCCAAAACAAACCTCAATTTTTCTCAAAAGACAATGTTAGCGTTAATGGTGGAAAACTTCATACGAGTTCATTTTCAAATCATGGAGAAATTGAGAAGGAAACTTTTAACTAAGCTAATAATAAATGATATTAATTACATTTGACGCAAAAATTGATAAATTAAAAGATTTAAGACTCAATTGATAACTTTGTGGGCTGAATTGGGATTTGTTTTGATTACTTTATAACTATGCCTATCTACTGAAATTGAAAGTTGAAGTTGAAATCTAATTCAAATACCAATTTGAAAGTTTATGCACGGTAATGTTTAGGATTCTGATTGAAGTTATTTTTTAAGGTTTTTTTTTATTTTAAAATATATTAAAATAATTTTATTTTTCAAAATTTATTAATAATATCAGTATATTAAAATAATAAAAAATTTAAAATAAAAAAAATTTAAAAATTTTCAAAAACAATTTTTAATAGTTTTAAAATATTCTTTACTTGAAATTATATTAAAATAATATATTTTTTATTTTTTAAAATTTATTATTAACATGAAAATAATAAAAAAAATAATTTAAAACAGAAAAAAATCTTAAAAATTTTCAAAAACAATTTTTAACCTTAAAAACAAACAATTTTTGCTACGTTAGATTAATTTAAAACGTTCAGCAATAAGACTATAATTTCAACTTTAACGTAGGATTTATTGATCATAAAACTGCGTTGGTAGCAAAGAAGTGCCGTTTCAGAAAGAGAGGTAATGGTACAATCACAGCTCTCTATTTACAACATGATAGACCCTCTCTCCCAACCGTTTGATTAAGTCAAAGAACCCCACCCCCTTAAAACACCTCTTGATCAGCGGCTGACGCCGACAGAGCCCATAAACCTACAAGGAATCCATCACGTGGTAGCACTACCCTTCCCCGTCAGACACTTGACATTTATCCATGGCGCACACAACTAAATTCAAATCAGTTACTCACGGCAGTAACTGGACCACCAAAAAGAAAAAAAACACAAGCTCATGACAAGCAAAAATGAAATGCGTAGCAGCTGATTTTCTCTCTGCTAATACCGGGAAAAATGGAAAAAAAAAAGAAGAAGAAGAAGAGAAGAAGCTGGCTTTTCTCGCGCCTTATTGCTGCTGCCTGCTGCTGCACCAGTAAGTAGAGAGACACTTGTAGAATCAATTACAGAGAAATTAGATATGTTCTCTTTCTCTCTCTAAAGCTGCATTAGTTTGGTACTCTTTCCTCGTTTCTCGCGCCCAGCCATAACACATGCATCTCTCTCTCTCTCTCTCTTTATTTCATGGAGGGCCGACTTAAATGCAGCTGCAGGCACCTTCATGATTGCTTGAAAATGTTTGCCATCTGAAGTTTTCTTTCCTTTTCTTTTCCTTTTTTTTTCAGTTTTTGTTCTCGTACTGACGAAACCTATTATAAAGAAGGTGAAGCTTTTTCTTTCTCTGTTTCTGTTCTCCACTCCTTGATTGTTTTTTTATTGGAAAAAATGAGCTCAAAGAAGCAATCTTTGGCTTTTTATTTTTTCTATTATCAAATGGAATCGTGAAATGTGAATGATGCTCGCTATAATCACTTTTCTGTACTTCCTTTTTAGTTTCGATGAATAAACCATTGCATGAACATGCATGTTCTTCTTTGATTTCGTGCCGTTTGCTCGTTGATGTATCCATTCCTGTTTGGTTGCCGAGAAAATTCAGTAAAATAGAATGTTATTCATTGAATCTGCCGGTTCAGTTTGATCTGATTTCCATAATAAGTTGAAACTCTTAAGAAATGCATGATTTTGAATTTTTTATTTTATTTTCCTTCTTTTTGTTAGCTAGCTGGGGCCCAAAAGCATGGAAAACCCTCATGGCTTCTTTTTTTTATTGTTTTCTCAAGCCTTTATAATAAATATTCTTAATATATTATTATTAAATGGAAATATTCATTTGTGATGAAAAAGGTCATGTGTCTTAAGCGTGATTTTTGGATCTTTAATATAAAAGAGTGGACTGACTGATCATATGATAAATAGTTAGCTAGGTACTTGGTTTGATCTTCTTCTTCTATTCTTTTTTTATTTGAATGCGTTTAGATCTTTTCAGTAGGGAGTCTATCACATGCATCAATGTAATTAAGCATTTGACTTGTGTGCCTTTTCTATTAGAATTCCTTAGATTTCTTCTTAAGGTCTCAATTTCAGCAAATTTAAGTCAACTACTAGCACTTTCCTAAAGGAATTTTGTGAGGGGTTATTAAAGAAAAGGAGTTGTCATTTGCTTAAAAGATAAAAGTACTCTAGTGGTGTTTGCTCCATCCACTTAATTTTCCAGATTCATGGGAAATTAGTGCTATTTTCAGGTAAATAATCTGTTAATTTTCGAATGGTTAGGTGTATTGGTGGGATTAATGAAGCATGTTAAACAAATTGGATGAAAATGTTTTAGAGCCTTCATGATTGAATTGTCCTGGATGGACACGAGCTAAGGTAAATGCTACGTCTACGAGTGTTAGTTACTGGGATTTTTTGAATGACTGGAGATGGTGTCCTTTCTGCTTGATACATATCAGCTCTGCTGTGAATTGAGCAGCTGGGAAGGTCTAGCCATCGTTGTAACAAATATTTAACTAGTCATTAGTTGGCATGTAAATTATTTTGACACAGCTAGCCCCTTATGTTCATTTAATGTTTTCTTTCCTCATTGCATTACTTCCAAAGTACATTTCTTTGATATTTGCAACACTGATGTTTGTTACAAACAATAATCGTATTTGTTTTCTGCACTGCAGTCTTCTTCCATCTTTCTAGTTCACATTTTTAACTGAACGAGCCTAGCTGCATCGACGTCATGATGAGCAACCTTAAGCTAGGGGTAGAAGTGGTTAGTGCGCACAATCTTTTGCCCAAAGATGAGCACGGTTCATCCAGTGCCTTTGTAGAGCTCTGCTTTGACGGCCAGAGGTTCCGCACAACCATCAAAGAAAAGGATCCCAATCCTGTGTGGAGTGAGTGTTTCTACTTCAACATCCCTGACCCTTCCAACCTACACTATCTTACTCTTGATGCCCATGTTTACAATAACATCAGAGCTACCAACTCCAGGTACTTCCTTGGTAAGGTTTGCCTCACTGGGAATTCATTTGTACCCTACTCGGATGCTGTTGTGTTGCACTACCCTCTGGAAAAGCGTGGAATTTTCTCGCGTGTAAGAGGAGAGCTTGGCCTGAAAGTTTATATCACTGATGATGCATCCATCAAATCCTCTACCCCACTTCCTGCAGTTGAATCTTTGCCAACAAAGGATCCAGGCTTAACAGATGCCGTGGCTCCAATGGTAGACCCTATGACAAATACTGTATCTCATAAAAGAGTTGAGAGACACTCCTTTCATCATCTTCCTAACCCAAATCACCAGCAACAACAGCATCAGAATCATTCTTCTGCTCCTTCAATCACCCATCATGTACCAAAGTATGTGGCTGATGAGATGAAAGCTGCAGAAACACAGCCTCCAAAGTTAGTTCGAATGCACTCCGCATCATCATCACAACCCGTTGACCATGCCCTTAAAGAGACAAGTCCCTTTCTTGGAGGGGGAAGAGTTGTTGGGGGTCGTGTTATTCGAGGAGACAAGACTGCAAGCACTTATGATCTTGTTGAACGGATGTACTTCCTGTATGTAAGGGTTGTTAAGGCTCGTGATCTTCCTGCCATGGATGTTACAGGAAGTCTCGATCCGTTTGTTGAGGTGAGAGTTGGAAACTACAGAGGAATTACAAAGCACTTTGAGAAAAAGCAAAATCCAGAGTGGAATCAGGTGTTTGCTTTTTCAAGGGAACGGATGCAAGCTTCTGTTTTAGAAGTTGTTATTAAGGACAAGGATCTTGTTAAAGATGACTTTGTAGGCGTCATAAGGTTTGATATCAACGAGGTTCCATTGCGAGTCCCACCAGATAGTCCTCTAGCTTCAGAGTGGTATCGGCTTGAGGACAAGAAGGGAGAGAAGATAAAGGGCGAGCTAATGCTTGCGGTGTGGATTGGAACCCAAGCAGATGAGACCTTTCCTGATGCGTGGCATTCTGATGCAGCTACTCCTGTAGATAATACACCGGCTACCTCCACTGTTACACGTTCAAAGGTCTATCATGCACCAAGGTTGTGGTATGTACGTGTTAATGTTGTCGAGGCACAAGACTTGGTCCCATCAGAGAAGACACGTTTCCCTGAAGTGTATGCTAAGGTACAGATGGGAAACCAAGTTTTGAAAACGAAGACATGTCAGGCTCGAGCTTTTAGTGCGTTATGGAATGAGGATCTTTTATTCGTTGCTGCTGAACCCTTCGAGGACCATCTAGTTCTTTCAGTTGAGGATCGTGTCGGTCCTGGAAAAGATGAGATAATCGGGAGGGTCATCATCCCATTGAGCTCTGTGGAGAAGCGTGCTGATGATCGGATAATTCATTCTCGCTGGTTTAACCTGGAAAAGCCAGTTGCTGTAGATGTAGATCAGTTGAAGAAAGACAAGTTCTCTAGCCGTATTCATCTTCGAGCCTGCTTAGATGGAGGATACCATGTTCTTGATGAGTCAACTCATTACAGCAGTGATCTTTGTCCAACGGCAAAACAGCTTTGGAGGCCTCCGATTGGGATACTGGAACTAGGCATCTTAAATGCTGTGGGACTCCATCCTCTGAAAACACGAGATGGGAGGGGTACATCAGATACGTACTGTGTTGCAAAGTATGGTCACAAATGGGTCCGGACACGGACCCTTATTGATAACCCGTCTCCAAAATACAATGAGCAGTACACATGGGAAGTTTTTGATCCAGCTACAGTTCTTACAGTTGGTGTATTTGACAACAGCCAGCTTGGGGAAAAAGGTTCAAATGAAAAGGACCTAAAGATTGGGAAGGTTCGGATTCGCATCTCTACACTTGAAACTGGGCGTGTTTATACACACTCTTATCCCTTGCTGGTTCTTCATCCTACCGGGGTTAAGAAGATGGGGGAATTGCACTTGGCGATTAGATTTACATGCATATCTTTTGCAAACATGCTTTATCAGTACTCACGACCACTTCTACCCAAAATGCACTATATCAGGCCATTCAATGTGATGCAGCTAGATATGCTCCGCCACCAAGCTGTCAACATAGTGGCATTACGGTTAGGTCGGGCAGAACCTCCTCTTAGGAAAGAAGTGGTGGAGTACATGTCAGATGTGGACTCACACCTCTGGAGCATGCGTCGAAGCAAGGCAAATTTTCTTCGCTTGATGACTGTTTTCTCAGGATTATTTACAGCTGGAAAGTGGTTCGAGGATATTTGCATGTGGAAGAATCCTATCACTACCGTGCTTGTTCATGTGCTCTATCTTATGCTTGCTTGCTTCCCAGAACTTATTCTGCCCACAGTTTTTCTTTACATGTTTCTGATAGGCATTTGGAATTACCGATATCGACCAAGGTACCCTCCCCACATGAACACAAAGATTTCACAGGCTGAGGCAGTGCATCCTGATGAGCTAGATGAGGAATTTGATACATTCCCAACAAGCAGGAGCCCTGAGCTGGTGGGAATGAGGTATGATAGGCTACGAAGTGTTGCTGGAAGGATTCAAACTGTCATAGGCGATATAGCAACCCAAGGGGAGCGATTTCAGGCACTGTTAAGTTGGCGTGATCCACGGGCCACTGCCATCTTTGTTATATTCTGCCTTGTAGCTGCACTGGTTTTGTTTGTGACACCATTTCAGGTCATAGCAGCTTTGGCAGGCTTCTACATGATGAGGCATCCAAGATTTCGCTACAGGACACCATCTGTGCCCATTAACTTCTTTCGCAGGCTTCCTGCTCGGACAGATAGTATGCTGTAAATTGGAATTGGATGCTCGCACTTGCTTTGCAGTTCTTGTTTACAATGGATTGGCTACGAAAGTTGTAATCGGTAAAATAGTTTGCAAATAATCTGTATTTGGCATGTGCGGCCACAGAAAAGTAAAATAAGGAGTTGTTAAATGTAATTTGATTAGCAAAAACTTTGTCCATGTTCTATAGTTTACTTGGTTGTCAATGTTTTGATTTTCTTTTCTTCCCGAACAACTCTAGGTCTTCAATTTGATCCGAGATTGTCTGTTCTGACGCACCATACTCATGAAAATGTTTACAGAAGTCGGGGATTACTTATGAATCCAGTCTTTCCCTCAGTTTTTTCTATTAAGCTTCAAATACATTGCCTTCCCACCTTTTGTTTTAGGTGGTTAACATTTGCTTGCCCACTTGATGTCATCCAGTTTGCTTCACCAACTGCCATATAAACTTCGTCTGATATTCCACCGAACTGCCACGTCTGATTTATAAGTGCATCCCAGAAGCCCGTTACCGATGCTGGAAGCAATTTGATGACACAAGCCATTGTCAAAAGCTTAATTTGTAGAAGACAACTCCTGATTTCAGCGTCGTTTGCTCATTCCTAATCCAAATGTTAAAAGATTAACGGTTTGTCCAGGGAAGAATAGAGGGGTTGGAAAGGGAGAAGAGGGGAAGGGAATCTTACGAGGCAAATTTTTTTAGAAATTGTGTTGTGATCTTTCATGGTGACGGTCTGTTCATAAGAAAACACATCCAGGACAAGGACAAGCATTTCTTTCTTTTTCTTTGTTTGTTTGATAATTATACTCGTGCATTTTAAAATAAATTCAACAACTCTTCAATAGCGTGCAAATGGCACCGTTTAGGTTGCTCGGGCTTGCTCATGAATGTTCTTTTCATGGGGACTCTTTTTTACCAGAAAATTTATATATATTTTTTCTCAAGAGTATCTCCCCAAGTAAATAGTTTGTAGCAATGATTAATGCAGAATCCATTTACCAGGCAGCTATCATGCCCAAGGAAATGACATAATTATGGAATCGAAAAAAACAGAGAGACCAGGCAGGGTTGATAGAAGTATACACATCAGGATTTAGGTCAACCATGGAATCTAATAAATCTTGTATGATTGATTTCACCTGTTAAATTATATATATAGTAGTGCAGAAATTATGGGTGTTAATGTACAACAACGTGCATACAAATTAGGCACTTACCCTGTACGTTTTTCTTTTGATTATCGTGTACCAATGGTCCTCCTCCACTACCATCATCTCTGGCAAGATTGTTCACCTGTGTTTCCTCGCGGAAGCTCATCAATCTTTTTTCAACAAGGCCTTGATAGGTCAATGTGTGGAGATATAATGCCATGGACAGATTTTTTCAAGTATTTCAATAACGAGGCCTTGGGTGAGCCAATAGCAAATCTTGGAAATGGCTGGTATCACGCTCATCAGTACTCATTGGAGACAATATTTCATTCAAGAATACTGAGGCATCCATGTAGGGTGTATGATGAAAATGAAGCAATGCTCTTTTACGTTCCATACTTTGGTGGTCTAGACATCCTGAGGTGGCATCTCAAGAATGTCTCTGATGATGTTAAATACACTTCGGCATTGGACCTAATGAAGTGGCTCGAGTACAGAGAACCCTGGGTTCAAAATTCTGGCATAGATCATGTGTTTGTGATAGGAAAATTTTCATGTGGGATTTCAGGAGAAGGAATTATACTTCATGAGGTTCTAGGTTTCTAGAGCTTGAGCAAATGAAGAACCCAGTAAAGCTCATGATCGAACGACAGCCATGGGAAGTCATCGACATTGGAATTCCACATCCTACCTTCTTTCACCCTCATTCAGAAGATGATATTGTTGCCCGGCAGCAAAAGATTATTGGAACAACTCGAAAGAGCCTAGTCAGTTTTGCTGGAGCAGCGCGTCCTGATCAACCCCATTGCATAAGGTCAATATTGATTAATCAGAGCACTTCCACAATCAGTGATAACTGCCAATTTTTGGGTTGTAAATCAGGTGGATGTGATCAGCCTGAATCAGTTACAAAGCTGTCTTTGGAGTCTGAATTCTGCTTACAGCCTCCTGGTGACAGTCCAGCAAGAAAATCTGTATTTGATCCACTTATTTCAGGATGCATACCAGTATTTTTTGATCCTTTTACAGCTTATTACCAATATCCATGGCAATTACCTGAGGATCATGGTAAAGACTCAGAGTTCATAGACCAAGAAGAAGTGAGGCAAATGAAGGTGAACGCGGTGGAGAGGCTAAGCAGTATTTCTGCAAGGGAAAGAGAGGATATGAGGAGGTACGTGGTGCATGAAGTACTGCCTGTGTTGGTGTATGGTGATTCGAGTTCTCGGTTTGAGGATGCAATTTCCATAACAATGAACACCTGCTCGAGAGGGTTAGCAGAATGCAATGAATTTTATATTTATCACATCACATAAAAATGGAAAACACCAATGGGACATTCCATCTGTGTTTAGGTAAAACTTACATCGGCAAATACAATTCTTCTGGACTTTTTGACGGAAACATGTCATCAGGGATTTAAGTTTCGTTGTCGGTTCTGTCGGTCACTGGATTTTTTTTACGGGATCACCGACAGAATATTTCATTATTTATTTGTGCCCTCATCTCAG
>Ga0325411_1007351_pt1 | contig 12008 bp, 4 predicted proteins | sample PopdelMetagenome_13_FD_206181 | JGI IMG/M metagenome (GOLD analysis project Ga0325411, IMG submission 206181) | Populus deltoides microbial communities from Bellville, Georgia, United States - Xylem-PdIQD-R4 | ecosystem: Host-associated > Plants > Phyllosphere > Stem > Wood/Secondary xylem...
ATCTTAGGAAACCCTAGGTCTCTATTTTACAAAATAGTCCTCCATTAAGTAGACTGTTTACATTTAAGTACTTCAATAACTATTTTCCTAAAAAAGGAGAAATAGCCTTGCATGAAATCTTCAAGCCTTGACTTAGAGGAGCTAAATTGCTGAAATAAAAACTTGGATATCGGTTTAGATGCTTCAGAACATAATTTGGACTCGTTTCTTCACGAAACCTGTTTGCTGGTAGAATTCAGATGTCATCTTTGAAAAATCATATCTCCCTCATATGACATTTTTTTTTGGCTGAAATTTAGAGAGTTTATAGAAATATGAGTCATGAATCCAACAAAATTGAGTTTGCATCAATTGGAATTTTGTAGCTCCAGATATTCAAGTTGGAATAGCCGAAGGTCAACACTGGCAGATTGCGAGATTTGACTTTGAAGGCTACGATTTCCATGCTCTTCCTTATTTTATTTTCTTGCCTTAAATTTCCAGAAAGGTATGGATGTTAGCTTTTTAATGCCATTGGAATCACTTCATTTCAACCTCCAGAGCTCACGCTCTGCACAAAACATCAACTGAAGGTCAAATCTGCCAATTATCTCTAATTTACTCCTTTTTGCATCTTTCATCCAAAAGTGCCTTCAAAACATAAAACAAAGAATATCAAGGTATTTTATATATAAAACATAGGCAAAACACTAGTTAAATGTGGGTGAAATTATTGAATAATATGGTTGCATCACAACCATTGAACCCATAAATTCATGGTTGTCACAACAACCTTTGTTCATGCACACTTAGGCCATCAAAACAACCCCTACACACATAAATTCATGGCTATCACAACAACCTTTATTCATATAATTTTTTACCATCAAAACAGCCCTTACACATACAAATTCATGAACGTCACAACAACGTTTGTTCGTATAATTATTTACCATTAAAATAACCTTTACACACAAATTCATGGTTTTCAAAACAGCCTTTGTTCATGCATATTTAGGCAGTCAAAACAACCCTTACACATATGAATTCATAAGAAATTCAAACATTTTTATTTCAATAACCTTCATAATCTTACTCTATTTAGTACTTAATCCATGTTAGTTTAAAATATTAACATCAAAATAGTTATTTTCCCTGATTCCTTTTTTTAAAAAAAAATAGGCGTTGGAAACAACAAGAATTAATCTAGCAGGAACCTTACCAATCTAGTTTAAAGCTATTTAATCCCTCTTTTAGTGTTCTTCCTTAAATTTTTCATCCCTCTCAAACCTTCTCATGCTTCTCTATAGCCTTCAACTTTTCAAATCTTCAACTTATTTTTTTTTAATTTTTAGTTTAAGATGTTTCTCCCATACTTCTTTCATTAGCTATCATCCTAAACTCTCTCTTTATAGTGAAGGTTACAAATAACAAAAAAAGAAGAAAACTTTTTGTCTTCTCTAATGTTGTCAACTTGAATAGGCGAAGAAAAATTTTTCATCCCTCTCAAAAGCTTCTTGTGCTTCTCTATAGCCTTTAATTATTCAAATCTTTAATTTTTTTTATATTTTATTTTCAATTTAAGATGTCTCTCCCTTACTTCTTTCACCAACTACCATTCTAAACTCTCTTTATAGTGAAGGTTGCAGGTAACAAAGAAAAAAATTTTGGTCGTCTTTAATGGTTGTTGGCTTGAATAGGAGAAGAGAAGAAATTTTTTACAAATTACAAAAAAGCCCCCCATTTATATATCCCATGGTTTTGTTCTTCAATCTACATATTGTAGTTAAGTGGTAAGTAGTTAATAAATGAACAATCTTTTGGTGTTCTTCCTCAAATTTTTCATCCTTCTCCAAAGCTTCTAGTGCTTCTCTATAGCCTTCAACTATTCAAATCTTTAACTTTTTTTATATATTTTTTTCAATTTAATATGTCTGTCCCTTACTTCTTTCACCAACTACCATCCTAAACTCTCTTTATAGTGAAGGTTGCAGGTAACAAAGAAGAAGCCAACTTTTAGTCTTCTCTAATGGTTGTTGGCTTGAATAGGAGAAGAGAAGAAATTTTTTACAAATTACAAAAAAAATTCCCCATTTATATATCCCATGGTTTTGTTCTTCAATCTACCAATTTTACATACACACTGTGAAACCCTAGAAAATTTATAATTTAAATATGCAGATGTGTAACCTGCCATGTAAACGTAAGACTGAAATTGATATATAATGGAGGGGATGACCTCCCTAAAATGAATTTTATTTTAGAATTCATAAAGACAGAGAAACTGGTAACGTGTTTTGATGGATAAAATAATGAGTGAAATGACAAAATGTTTCTAAGAAATAAGTGAGGTAATAAATGAATACATTCCAAAATAATAAAATGACCTTAAAGGTTTAGAAGAATAATTGATATTATTTTATGTAAAGATTGAACAAGAAAATTTGGATCGTTGACGAAAAATCATGAACTGACCAATTTTACATTAGAAAGCAGAGCTTTCAATCCAATCATCGGATCGGGATGAAATTTTGCATAAAGTCTATTAATATGTTTTCCTACCTTGGTGAAAGATCTCATCCCAATGGGAGGTTGGTAAAGACTAGTGATTTAAGCAGAAACAAACCGGATAGTTTACATAAAAAAAATACATAAATACATAAATGAGGGACATAAATATAATTAGGGGAAAATGTGCCTTTAAAACAACAAAAGGCCACCAGTTCAAAAAAGAAAGAAAGAAAAAGAAAAGAAAAGAAAAGGCGTGAGAGATAGTAGAGAATTCAGCTAGAGAGAGGTGCAGAATTTGAAGGAACCAATAATGCTCCGGTGGCTATATCTCTGGAATCCACCGTTGGATCATGTTGATTTTTGGATATATTGTTTTTATCACACTCCTGTATAAACTGACTAGAGGGATTTGAAGGCACATAATCCTTTTGACAGAAATCATCATCGGAAGTTTCCTGGAAAACAAAAGGAAATACACCTGCAGGGCAGTTTTGGTCGCCGGTCAATTTTTCTCTCTTCCACTGTTGGATCATGCCTATATTTGGATATGTGGTGCACCTAGATGTTGCCCTCATTATGGACGGTGGAGATCGAAAAAACACTCTCCGGAAGGGTGTCGTTCATATTGAACAGTAGCTCATCCATTTTGAGGTCAGTTCAGTTTTATTCAGATCTATAGTGATCCAACCATTGGATCATTATGATTTTGAAATATATTGTACACAACTCAATGATCTATGTTCTGACCGTTGGGTTTAAGCAAATAATCAGAGGTGGATGACTTATTGCTTTTTAGTCTATTGCTAGTCTTAGTAAAAATTTAGGAAGCTTGATTTAATTACATGTTTTGATGAAATTAGAATTTGTGTGGGTGTAGGGTTTATGTAAGATGTAAGGGTAAAATATGTTCTTGTTGTTAATGATGTTATAGATTAATTGTGTTGTAAAATGTGTTAGGGAAGTTTTGAAATTTGGATGAAGGGACATTGAGTTTGTTGATTTAATGGATATATGTTTTTAGGCATTAAAAAGGATTGGGTCTAATGGTAATTGAAAGAAAACTTGAAGAAAATTATATCCTTCATTTAAAGCAAAGATTCGGCCTAGACATATATATGAGAGGATGAGCTTAATTGTTTTAATTGCTATGAAATTTGAGTTGAATGAGGTTAGAATAGATATGAAATGAATGGGTAAAGGTTTATCTGGAATAATTAAAAAGGGAATCATCCCTCACCATGAATGAAGGCATTCGGCCAAATAAAGAAGAAATAAGGAGATAAGACTTTGATTGTAAATTAGGTATGTATACATTTATGTGTATAAAGAAAATTAGGTAGAGTGTCAATTGGAGGAATTTTAAAAGGATCCAAATACTCATCATAATATGGAATTCAACCATAAATAGAATTCTTGAACTTGAGTTTAATTCGACCTAATGTTATGGGGATTTTTATGGGATTGTGGTTTGTTGAATGCCAAATGAATTGTTTTATGTTTGAAATAATATATTAATGTGAGAAAATTTTCATTTTTTATGGAATTTTAAGGTTGTTCAAATGAATAATAAAAGGGAAGGAAAAGGTTAAATTAAGGTGTATGGAATTATGATAAAAAAATATGTTGTTAAATTTACTTAAGGTGAAGTAAAGTGGACTTATGAAAAAGATTTGAAAAACTCATCATTAAAAAAAAATAAAAAAAAAATAAGGTCATTCAACCAAGAATTGGTATGATAAGGAAAATGAATTAGTTTCAATGGTATGATTAAGTGTAAGGATGTAAAGTTACTAAGTCTGTACATGATGGGTTAAGTAGACAAAAAATAAAATAAAATAGCTAGGCCATGTTTAAAGATATTCAACCTGGAAAGACAAGTCATGAAAGGAAAGGAAATAAATGAATAAATATATGAATGCATGCGTCATGCGATTTTAAATTTAAATGAATTTTAGAATGGAATTTCCAATTATGGTAGAGCCACATTTGATATGTATCTTTAATGATACAAGAGAGATTGCAGGATCTGTTCAATAGCATGAGACTTTTGCGCGAGTGCAAGCATTAGGTAGGTGTCTTACACCTCAAACTTTTGTTTTTTTTTTTTACAGTACTTGTTAGAGTTAAATAAATGGTATTTTCTATCAATATACTTGTGCTTGTGAAATTGTAAATGTTTATGTCGAGTGTAGTGGACCAGCTGGCTTAAATAGAGTTAGTAACGCTACTATACTGACTGCCGAGTTAGATGCGTAATAACAAAAATGAAGTGTACTGATTTTAGGGTGATAAATTAATGGTATATTATGATTAAATTATTGATGCTCAATTTATATATGCATACTGATGATGTGTATGTGTTTAAATAATTTATATGAAGGAAGCAGATGTTCGACACCTTGGAGTAATTAATGAGTTTATATTTTTTTATTGTAGAAGGAATTTTATAGATTGTAAATTCTAGTGCTGGTTACTAGAAATAATGCCCTGGTGAATGGGTAAGTCTTGAAAAATTATTTCCTGGTTATTGGAAATAATGCCCTGTTGAATTATTTCCTGGTTACTGGAAATAATGCCCTAGTGAATGGGCAAGCCTTGAAATTTTTTTCCTGGTTACTGGAAATAATGCCCTAGTGAATGGGCAAGCCTTGAAATTTTTTTCCTGGTTACTAGAAATAATGCCTTGGTGAAAGGGCAAGCCTTGAAAAATTATTTCCTGGTTACTGGAAATAATGCTTTGATGAATTATTTCCGGGTTATTGGAAATAATGCCCTGGTGAATGGGCAAGCTTTGAAAATTATTTTCTGGTTACTGGAAATAATGTCATGTTGAATAGGCAAGCCTTGAAGATTATTTTATGATTACTGGAATTTATGCCTGGTTGAATGGTCATGTTAAGAAATAAATTTATGAATTAATGAGATAATCACTCGATGTAAAATAGATTATTTGTAAAACTTTAAAGTTAAATATGCTATTTGTGGGAGACACTCTTGATATTTTTATTTTAGTAGATTTATCTCTACGTCTAGAAGAAAATTTATGAAAATTAGAAATTTCAAAAAGAAAATAAGACAATTTATTCGATGATATGAAAGTCACTTTTAATGTATATGAATAGTTAGTCCTTAATCAATTACTTATTGAAATGTGCAATTTTTTTAATCATGTTTAATGCGATTATGTTTTTAGGTACATCGCATCCTCGATCTGGATAGTAGATGCTTAGATAAATAGTTTTGTTATGCGATTAATGTAATTGGAAGAACTAATATTTTGTTGTAATATACTTCCATATCTAAAAATTATAATGTTTAACTTATTATCATGTGTATGATGTAATTTATAATGTTATTATTATTAAGTTAAATTATGGTTGGTTGTATATATATTTTGAGCACAAATACTTAAAAAAAAAAAAGACGATGCATGTTATGAAATTTTTTGCTTTTATCATCGTGTTCTATAAAAAATAGAATTGAGATATTAAAATATGCTTGAGTTTTGGAAGTCCAAATGATGGGACGAATATTATGATTGATGTAACAGGTTGAGAAATGATTGAGTCTATAACTTGGTATCTAAAGAATACAAAAGAAACTCTGCCGAAATTTCAGGAAAATAATATATATATTTTGAGTTTACAAGTTGAGACTGTTACACGACCAAAATTTTGGTAGAAATTTGGTGGAACCGGTATATCAAAAAAAAAATTACCTGCAAATTTCCAATGTATCGCAAAATAGGATGTTGGAAATTAGGGTTGTTACACATACACACACACTATAATGCTCTTAAGTACTAAATATATATTGTAGTCAAGTGGTAAGTAATTAATAAATGAACTATCTTGTCTTAGGTTCAAATCCATCTAATAACAACCTCTAAATATTATTTAATTTTTTTAGAAAATAAAATTTGAGAGTATAAGGAATCAAACCTTGATCTTTGCTCAAGAAATCTTAAATTGGTGTCATACACCATTCAACCACACTAACCTCTTAGTAAATGTTATGTCTATATGATTATATATTGTAAAAGCTCGGAATTTCATATTATTTCATCATACGATGTTTTTTCATAATAACATGAAAATTGAAGAATTATATATATATATATATATATATATATATATATCATGATCGGATGTTTATTCATATATATATCATCAGGACCATTGATACTTTCCATAATAGTATTTATAGATCAAATCTAAAAGTATTATTAATCGATATGGCACAATGCTCGTATAATCACATGATTCAACATCTTAATAAAAACGAATACACAATACAATGCATTCATATCATTATGTCTTCATATTTATAAGTCCACATCCCTGTTTCCAGATAGTTGTTATTACAAGTCTTTTACAAAAGTGTCGATTGGTAAATACCTAGTCATTATATTATTATACAAAATGCAGATCACCTAAATACACGATTATATAATTTATAACAAAACACGTGGAACAGAGTCCTATACGCCTTGATTGTATGACGTACCTGTTACAATTCAATTACAATATAAGAATGATTTTTGAAATAGTAGTAATAATAATGAACAACATTACATGATTGAACATTTTACTATTAACTTGGATAGATAAATTCTTATTGTGAACTTCATAGAGCAAGGTCATTAATGACTTCGTTGTCTGATGTTAATCTTATACGTGCATCTCAATCATTCAACCTGTGGTCTAAAGTTCGAGGTTAACTTTTTCCCTGATCTCTCTCAATTCGCAAACCTGAATACTATTAATCAAATGTAAACCCAATATTTTATTCTGATTATCCGATATAGGTTTTATTAGCCAAACCTAATTACATTGTTCAATCTCGGTTATCTGTCATGGATACTATTAGTCGAAGTTAATCAAATTCTTTAATCCTGGTTATCCATCATAGATACCATTAACCAGAGCTAATCATATTGTTCAATCCTAGTTATCTGTCATAGATAGCATTAGCCAAACCTAATCACATTCTTCAATCTTGGTTATCCATAATGGATACCATTAGCCGAAGCTAATTACATTATTCAGTCAATTATATCATGAGTAATCTCACACAACCATGTTGGAGTAGTAACAATATGTATAAAATCCATTGTAAAGATTTAACATAAATACGGATAATGATGAAGACCACCTACCTGCTCCTCCCGTGGGGTGTCCTCATCCGGTTGAAGGTCTGATCCTGATCGCACCACCTGATACATCAAATGATCACTAATCAGTATATTCGTATTCAGTAATCGTATAGACCAATACCATACATTTCTTAAGAATACACATGTTCACATTCAAGTGTTCCACATATCATATAGTAATACAATGAAAGTCATCATATCCAGACATTTTTCTCAATTTTAAATGTAGGTTACCCACAAAAATCCTAGTGTTTAATTCTTGAGTCTCGTAATAGGGTTAGGCCAAACTCATGATGGAATGGTCAACAAGGACTAGATCATTTCTGGCATGAAATTTCATCAACAAAAACTAAGTTACTACTGATATAAAAATCATTGGCGAAAACTGAGTCACTGCTGACATATAAAACCATCTGCGAAAACTAAGTCACTGCTGACACAGAAATCATAAATGAAAACGGAGTCACTGCTGACCTAGAAAATAATTTGTAAAAACTAAGTCACTGCTAACACAAAAATCATCAACGAAAACAGAGTCACTACTGACCTAGAAATCGTTAATGAAAACTAAGTCATTTCTGGCACTATTTTTCCCTAGGTTACGCATAAGGTCTACGCCAAGCTTTCCCTTTTATAACATACTTCAACCTAGTTTGGACATAGTCCGTAACCAATTCACATCCAAATTTAAAAATAAAAGTGATAAGTAATGTTCTTATCCCATAACGATAACTTGCATTCATCAACATTAATAAAGACAACCTTTTAACTAACACCACTCACTAAGATGACCGAAACTCTTATTACTTCCCCTTTTGGCATACTACGTTTCTCCCAAATGTTGACATCAACTCCCATTCGTCGTAACATGGTAAAATAAGTTATGTGCACTCAAGTTTACTACGTACTACCTAACTTGGACAAAAGTAAGGATCCCATTCATCCCACAATCTCATCAAGTTTATCAAACAATACATAACCAAGTCTCAATATGTACATTTTCTAAAGGTTCTCCTAAACATAATGTTGTCAACAATCATCCATTCCATATTTTCAATTGTATTATCCCTATCCATCAACATAATTAATAGAAAATCTATATCACATAAAAGTTTTATTTTCATTTTACATCTTGTTTCCCTAAGGGTGTTCATCACGCAACATTTCCTTCATGTTTCATCATCTTGGCTGAACATAGTAATCCATCTCTTTTAAAATTTCATATGCATTTTATCAATTCTAATACAAATATGTTCCCAGCAATATGTTATATCACACATTCATACATTTGATTCATAATCACATAAATTCTTCAATAATATATGCAAATTCATAACAATAACATAACATAAATTTTGTTTTAGCTCAAACATGTTCTAAGAGTCTAACAAGATTGCAATTCATGCATTTCATCACTTCATTTCACATTCTATCCATCCTTTCAATTTGGTCAGCCCTCCTTCAGGTTTATGCACTCAAAATCATTCATATGCATTCATATTTCTTTTGTAAGGGTCTACGTTTGTGTCCTTTCATTTCTTATTCTACTTAAATCTTCTCATTTAGTTGTTTAATCTTGAGTTAAAGTGTAAGAACCTTAAATCTTCCATTTTAAGTTTTCTCCCTCTTCCTTGTCCGAAATCATGAAGTAACAATCAGCTAAGAAAGTGATACTACTCTGACATCACAATTTTAAACAATTCTATTGAAGGTTTTGGTGATTTTCCTCTTCTTTTCCTCTCAGGTTTCTTCTCCCCTTCTCTTATTATTCCATCTGGCCCTCTATTTTTCTTTTTCTTCCATGTTTTCGGTCATCACTCTTTTCTCTAACTCTCTATTCACTCAAACACTCAAGAAAGATGACATGCATGATGATTTAGGTAGGTTTTTCTTTGAAAAAGAGAGGCTGCTACAGCTAAGGCTGCTGTCGGTTTGAGGGAGAGGAAAAGTCATCACTTTTTTTTCCCCTTATATTTATACCCCTCTTAAATGAGATGGGGGTGTTTGGGGGCTGATTATCCTTATACTTATTCCCCTCTTTTGTTAACTTAGGGTTGGTTTCTCCCCCCACAATCCCTACCTAGATTAGACCAGTTTCCCCCCTCACAATTTCTACATAGAATAGGTCGGCCTATACTATTTAATTATTTTGGTTTTTACATATATTGTACTACATTAGGTGTCACATATGCTTATTTCCATCAAAACTTCACATACATTATTATTATTATTATTATTATTATTATTATTATTATTATTATTACTACTACTACTAATACTACTATAACTACTTAGGGTTTATAGAAAGTTTATTCAATTTATTATTAGTTAACATTTGATGTACCAATTTTATTAACTTATTTCATCTAAAATTTAAGTTAAATTACTAAGAGTTTTTATTCCAATCTATAAGAGTTTTTCCCTCTTAATTATCATCATTTTTATTTTTTTAATTAAGAATTTTGCTATTAACACAGGTTTTCTGATTTTTCTTATCGGGGTCTACAAAGATAACCTCTAAATCAAGAATTTTCATATTTGAGTTATTGAATCCAAGATTTGATGAAAACCCTAATTTTTACAGCTAAACCCTATTTTTTCCCTTTTTTGTGATTTCTTTGATCTTTCTTCTTCCTTTTTTTTTGAATTGTAAACAATCAGATCATAAATAATCTACCTTTTTAATATTGTTTTGCTGCAACTAAGGTTCTAGATGACAAAAACAAAGAAATAATAGTGAAACTAAAAGATAAAGGGATATAACCTGATTTTAGAGTATTGCTCTAATACCAATTAATTTGAGCCTCATGAATATATAGATCTAAAAACTCACAGTTAAATCAACCCTTTCCAAGAAAGCTAAATTCAGGATTATGATTGAGCTTAACTCAACGATAACTTGTACCAAGACATCAAGATAATAGACTCGAATGAGAAATATAAAAGACACCATAAAACTTGGTTAATTCTTCAATAATTTAGAGTAGTTCAATGAAGAACCAAAATATAAGAATCCACTTAAAAACACATAATAAGGTTATTCTAAAATCAAAGTCTTTTTAAAAAAACCTAAATAAAAGATAAATAACATTATTTATAATAGGTAAAAAATTTCTAAACAAGGTTAGAAAAATAATAAGAGAGTTCAAAATAAATAAATAAAAACAATTATAAATCAACTACTAAACTAATACAAATCCTTTATAGTAGTTTTTGGACCTTATCATAAAGTTTTACTAATTTTTTATTGCCATGTCATTTTAACCCAATATAAAAAAGATATCTAAAAACCTTTAGTAAAAATTCATCCCGATCAAACGGTTAGATAGAAATTTATGTTTGTTAAAGTGAAGCTGTGTATAAAAAATAAGTCCAAAACTTTCTTTAATGCCAAAATTAATTAACCCATGAAGTAGATGAACTTGACCCCTCTTGTACATGTATTAAATTTATTAAGGTTTGATTATATCTTGTAGAAGGTGTAACCTTAGCCCAAATACTTTAAATAAGCCCATTGAGTACATCTTTGAGCTTCTTTACTCTTGATCTTGTGATTAACCCATCTAGAACTTCAATTATATCCTTTGATATAGTTTGTATCACATCAAGAAAAAGGTTTAAAATGGCTAAAAATAAAAAAATTGAAAAGCTATTGACTGAATTAGAAAGGATGCCTATGCTAAGGGACTATTTTAATACAATCAAGGATGAAATTGAGAAAAAATATTGAGAAAAGGGTTGAAATTTGCCAAAAATTAAAAATCCAAGGACCAAATTCAAAAAGGTAGGAAAATTAAGAGACCTATTTTTAAAAATAAAAATTATATTAAAAAAAATGATGCATTTTGATCAAACCAATATCATTTCACAACAAATAACAAAAAAAAAAAAATGCATCGAAACAACATCATTTTTGTGTATAGGTGAATAATACCTTTTTTTTCCTATAACAACCTGCAATTGTTATTTTTTAGTTTTGGCACGAGTTTGGCCAATTGTTTTATCTCTCCATGTGTGCTACATTGCCCTCATATGCATGTGTAGTACATTCTCAACCAAAATACATGTTTTGACTTTCTAAGTCCGCTACAAAACTAGTGCAAAAAGGTCAACTTGAGCATGCTTAACCAAAGTGTACAATTATAAAGAAGAGTTAAGATTAACCTAAGGAAACTAGTGACAACAATCAAGCTACCAAGAAGGTTCTAGAATCTTCATTCTTACCTATGGAAAAGTAAGAAACAAAAAGAGCAAAGCTAGAGAAAGAAAATGTCAAGTTAGAGAGAGAGAAGAAAATGAGAATTTGAGCTAATAAAAATGAATTTAATCTAAGCCAAATGGTATTAGAGGAAAAAAAAAAGAA
>Ga0325411_1007352_pt1 | contig 12007 bp, 6 predicted proteins | sample PopdelMetagenome_13_FD_206181 | JGI IMG/M metagenome (GOLD analysis project Ga0325411, IMG submission 206181) | Populus deltoides microbial communities from Bellville, Georgia, United States - Xylem-PdIQD-R4 | ecosystem: Host-associated > Plants > Phyllosphere > Stem > Wood/Secondary xylem...
TTTTGTTGGTGATTAAAGGAGTTAAAGCAAGGGTTATGAAAACCAGAGTGAGAAAGAAAGAATTGAACAAAGGAAGGAGGCTTGAAGAAAGCTTGATTTTTTTGGCAATTTCTCCATGATTTCATGTGTTTAGAAGGTAAGAAATTCATTTAAAGTGATTATTTAAGATGATTTTTGTAATGGATGAAAGAATGACTATGTTAGTGATGTGTAAATTTGAATTATGAATTGGATTGTTTAATTTGATATGAAATTTTTGCTCAATTGTGTTATTGGAAGCATTTAAAGTATGGTAATGGAGTTAGGTACATGAGAAATTGAACAAACCTTGCACCTTAATACATGAATATATTCGGCCAAACAAGGTATAAAGAAGAAAGGATGTGATTGACTAAGTTGTTATGAAATTTGGATTAAATTGTGTAGGGTTAGGTATAAAATAAATGGACATTGAGAAATTAAAAAGAAATTTTGAAGGAGAACCATGGTTCCACTAGATATGACTTTTAGCCTAGGCTAATGAAAGAAAAATGAGGTTATGTTGATTTAATGGTATAATAAATTGAAATGAAAGGTGTTAATTAAAATGTACAACAAGTAGCAATGTGAAATTAACACAAAGAAATTGAAGAAAATACATACCTTCCATAAATGGAAGTTTCAGCCAAGCTAATGTGAGAGAGATTGAAATTGTTAGTTTAATTTGATATGGAATTTGTGTTTCAATGTCATAAAAATGTGTTTAATAATTGGGTAAAAATATTAATTATATGAACACTTAAAGAAAACTCATGTTCTTTGATTTAGCAGGAAACTTAAATGGAAACTCAAGGAAAGACAATCCTTGAATTTCGATAAAAAAAAAAAAAGGAGTAGACTTGTTGAATGATGCTTTTAAGTATGTAAATATATGTTGAATTGTGTCTAGACCTTGAATATTTTTTATTTAATGGGGTGCAAATATATTAATATATAGATAGAAAAATTTATTTATTAGATGACATGATAGGTGTATAGAAATATATCTATATAAATTAGACGTGAAGGGTTTGGATAATGAATTGGATGTAAGTAGAAAAATTAAGTCGATAAAAGTAACACGTTAATAAGAAAATGATGCACAATTATAATTGGTTTCAATTACTAAATTATAATTGATTTTAAATGATATATATTCATCCATCAATTGGGAAGTAAAAATTATTAAGAATACTGTATTTGCAGATTGTTTGATTTCTTATGCTCTAGCTTAACGAAGAAAGATCATAATAGTGTAAAGAAGAGACAGTAATAGTCTTGTATTCATTTTTAACTCCACGCGCCCTGGATTTTACCTCTCGACCAACCGCCACCATAAAGGCTCTCTTGAGATGATAATAACAAGGTGAAAAACAAATCTTGGACAGTCATCTATAATTGGACCGTAATTTTAAATTATGTTTGTTAACGTGATGTAATTGGTGTTTTTAAAAGTTTTATTTTTTTATTGAAAATAATTTTTAAATTTTTAAATTATTTTAATATGTTGATGTTAAAAATAAATTTTTTTATTTTAATATATTTTTTTTAAAAAAATAATTTAAACCGCTAACAATAATAAACAGTCCTCCAATATTTCAAAAAAATCATTTATAGGAACGAAAATTTGAATATTTGGATTTTAAAATAGTAGCTTTGGGAGCATCGCTTCAGATGCAAGTTTTCGTTCCCAACGAAATTCATTTACTTTCTTCTTAAGTTATTTTTCCTCTGTTACAATTATATGCACAAGTAAGGGAAATTTCGAATCAATCTCTTCGTCCCCGACAATAATATCTCTCGTAGCTTACCCTCTTCCACTCTCCTCTCGGAATTTCTCCATTACCTCCCTTGAACAGCACATATCAACTCATACTTGAAGCCAATACGAAAGATCTCTAAAAACCCAAGAAAACAAACACTTTCTTGTTTTTTTTTTTTTTTTTTCATGGCCACGTCTTTCTTTGGAGACTTTAGTCGTTGAAGGTGAGTACACATGGAAAGAAAGGCCATTGGAATTGATCTTGGCACGAGCTACAGTTGTGTAGGCGTGTGGCAGAATGATCGTGTAGAGATCATAGCCAACGACCAAGGGAATAGAACGACTCCATCTTATGTTGCCTTCACTGATACTGAACGTTTGATAGGTGATGCAGCCAAGAACCAAGTTGCCATGAATCCTCAAAACACTGTTTTTGACGCGAAAAGACTTATTGGCAGGGGTTTCTCCGCCCCTTCTGTTCAGCGTGACATGAAGCTGTGGCCTTTTAAGGTGATTCCAGGTCCTGGTTGTAAGCCTATGATTGTTGTTAAGCATAAAGGTGAAGAGAAGCAGTTTTCCGCTGAGGAGATATCTTCTATGGTTTTGATGAAAATGAAGGAGATTGCTGAGGCTTATCTGGGTCATTCTGTAAAGAATGCCGTGGTGACCGTGCCTGCTTATTTTAATGACTTGCAAAGGCAGGCTACGAAGGATGCTGGTGCTATTTCTGGGCTCAATGTTATGAGGATTATCAATGAGCCTACTGCAGCTGCTATTGCTTATGGTTTGGATAAAAAGGAGTCTCGAAGCGGCGAGCAGAATGTCCTTATTTTCGATCTTGGGGGTGGAACTCTTGATGTTTCTCTGTTGACGATCGAGGAGGGGATTTTTGAAGTGAAGGCTACTGCTGGTGATACTCATCTTGGAGGTGAGGACTTCGATAACAGGCTTGTTAATCATTTTTTTGCGGAGTTCAAGAGGAAGCACAAGAAGGATATTAGTGGTAATCCAAGAGCTTTGAGAAGGTTGAGGACTTCCTGTGAGAGGGCGAAGAGGACTTTGTCTTCGACTACACGGACGACGATTGAGATTGATTCTCTGTTTGAAGGTATTGATTTCTACACTAAAATTACAAGAGCGAGGTTTGAAGAATTGAACACGGATTTGTTTAGGAAGTGCACGGAACGTGTGGAGAAATGTCTTCGTGATTCAAAGATCGAAAAGAGTCATGTTCATGAGGTTGTTCTTGTTGGTGGGTCAACAAGAGTTCTCAGAGTGCAGCAACTCCTGCAAGACTTCTTCAATGGCAAGGAACTTTGCAAGAGCATCAATCCTGATGAAGCTGTTGCTTATGGTGCTGCTGTCCAAGCTGCAATTTTGAGTGGTGAAGGGAATGAGAAGGTTCAAGATTTGCATGTTCTTGATGTTACTCCTCTAAGCCTTTGGATTAAGACTGCTGGTGATGTAAAGACAGTTTTGATTCCAAGAAACACAAAGATTCCCACCAAGAAGGAGCTAATCGTCTCTACATGTTCTGATAATCAGCCAAGAGTGCTTATTCAGGTTTATAAACGTGAAAGTGCTAGAACCAAATACAATGATCTTCTTGGTAAACTCGAGCTCACAGGCATTCCTCCAGCCCCAAGAGGAGTCCCTCAGATCAATGTATGTTTCGATATTGATGCTAATGGAATTCTGAATGTTTCTGCGGAGGATAGGACTGCAGGAGTGAAGAACAAGATCACCATCACCAATGACAAGGGAAGATTGAGCAAAGATGAGATTGAGAGAATGGTGCAGGAAGCAGAGAAGTACAAGGCAGAGGATGGGGAGGTTAAGAAGAAGGTGGACGCCAAGAACTCATTGGAGAATTATGTTTACAATATGAGAAATACAGTGAAGGATGAGAAGTTTGCAGGGAAATTGGATCCAGCTGGCAAGCAGAAGATTGAGAAAGCAATTGATGAGACTATTGAGTGGTTGGAAAGGAACCAATTGGCAGAGGTGGATGAATTTGCAGACAAACAGAAGGAGTTAGAGGGCTTGTGCAATCCAATTATTGCAAAGATGTATCAAGGCGCTGCTTCAGACGTGTCAATGGGTGGTGGTGCTGAGATGCCAAATGGTGGTTATGGCAAGCCTAGCTCCGGAGGTTCTGGTGCTGGACCGAAGATTGAGGAAGTTGATTGAGGCATGACCTTGGGCAAGTAGGGTGTTCTGTTTTGCCTCTCTGCCCTTCTACTCTGTTTGGGCTTGTCACGTTTGACAGAATTCCTATGCAATGTAAAGTTTTAGTTGAGGCTTGAGGGATTCACATGTATGGAAATCTATATCAATACTTGCGTAAAAGATATCCAGTTTGATTTTAGTGAATAAAAAATCTTGAATTTCTTTTCTTTCTTTCTTTGATTTCTTTGTTGGGTTTTGATGTTAGAACTTAGCTTGGACTACCATATCATCCCCAATCTCCTGCAACTTCCATTTGACTAGCAAGAAACTATTGCTTCTTAGGATTTGGTAGATTGAGAAAATTACACTAGTCCTGTATCTTATATCTTCATTCTCGCGAATAACTTAGGAAGCCATTCCCAAATGGGTTCTCATAGTTAGAGAGAGCTCGTAGACAGATTTCTCTGCTCTGCCCATGCAATGGTCTTTGGTGGGCATGGTTAAATGAGAAAATGGCAGCTTATATCTACGAAAATACGGCCAGGGAGCCTCATCAAAAGGTAAAGTCTTGGTTCCAGTAGTGTGAAGGAAACTAAAACCATTGGACGGGTGCCCATCTGTATTTCTGCAGTTTAAAACATAAAAAATGGAATAGGATCTTGTTTACAAACATGCTTTAATATATGTTTCAAGAAAAGGGTCAGTGGAAAGTATTTCTTTAATATATGCTTCTTTATATGTTTGTCTGAAGATTTAGAATAAGGAAGCCTATAACAACAATGGCTAAAACATCATGAGTGAATCCCTTACTTGTACTTTAAAACTAACCCACTATAGAATTTTTAATTTGGTCCACTGATAAAGACGATAGCGACATGATATGATAATCATATTGTTAAATGTTAATGGCTTTGGAGAAAATTCTTTGTTAACTTAAATAAGGGAATCATGCAGTTATGTGATTCATCTTCTTTTATCAAGTGGGTTGCTGGTTTAGATTAAGCAAAGACACAAAATCCTCAAAAACTATAAAGTGATTTGTTATGCTTGATTCTTATACACGGTCCAAGCCTCGTGATGGAGATTAGCTTAGACAGGAGATTTCAATAGCAATTTGTGTTCCAATTATCTGACAAAAAGAGGATGGCTAGTGGAATAAAACCTGTAGTTCCCTCTTTTTTTTTTTTTATTATTGCAAAAGCCTTCATAGTGCCTCCTATGTTTAGCTACCGGAACATCCAAGCGGCATCCAGTAACTTTGTATAGAAGCTCTGATAATCGTTTGGTCTTCGAAATAAGATATCAAGAGGTTGGTGGTGGTTGCTATAGTGGAACATCATCCCACTTCACATTCATGTGATTCTGCTCCTACTAATTGCATGGAAGTAACTCAGGAATCATATAGCCCTAGTGGAAAACGCGTTGTAAAGTGGTGTTCTCTGGCAGCAGAATTGTTTCTGGTTGGAACTTGGGATAGAAGATCTGATGTCACTTTGTTACTCCTTTCCATCCCCTTCTCCCCCAAGAAAGTAAAAGAAAGAAACAATTGTAAACGAAAACTATCAGTTGGCTTTAAGTATTTCGTGTTAGTATTTGTTTGATTTCATAGATTTTATGGTGAATTTATAATTGATGGCATTACTTGTGGGAAAGAGGTGTGTAGGCATAACAGCTAGGCATTCCCTTCTGATTGCGTGTGGTTTGGCTCAAGCTTTTTACGTTTGAAATTCGGGAATGTATATATCTTATTGTCTGGAGAAAGAAGAGAGACTTGCTGGTGATTTTTAGTCAAATTCTTGAAAGGTTAAAGTAATATTCTGATGCCAGAGGCGTTACAGTGCATGTACAGAAAATAGGGAAGGTGTTAGTCATCACTGAGAGTGGATGACGACATTCCTAGAGAGGAAGCAAAAGTGGCAGTTGTGTCGCCACTGAGATACCTCTTTAATCTGTCCAAGTCATCAGCAGCATCGAGCATTGTAGGCCTAGTAGTGGGGGACTCCTGAGTGCAAAGAATACCCAACTCAGCTAATTCTCCGATTGCAACTTCCCACATCCTTTTCACTTCAGGAGATTGATCTCTTGAAGCTCTCATCAAGGAAGAGTCTACCACTCTTTCCACTCTCCCATGGTAGTGAGTCGTCACCCATTTGTGTAGGTTTAGCCCATCAACAAACATGTCATCTGTTGGCCTTTTTCTGGTCAAAATCTCAAGAACTAGAACGCCAAAGCTGTAAACATCTCCTTTTGTAGAAGTGTTTGATCCAAACCCATACTCTGCATTATAAGAATTCAAAGTGATTTACTCTCTTGTTTTTATATCAACGTGAAGTAATTTAGAAATTTGTACCTGGTGCGATATATCCAACTGATCCGCATAACAAATTTGCTGTAGAGTTTCCCATATTCTCAACCGCCCCACCGTTTCCACCCGCAACAGTCATAACTAATCTTGCTATACCAAAATCAGAAACCAGAGCTGTCATGTCATCGTTGAGAAGAACATTACTTGGCTTTAGATCACAATGTATGACTTTAACAGGAGAGTGGTGGTGCAGATAGGCCATTCCTTCTGCTATGTCACTGCAAATGCTAACCCTCTGGAGAAGAGTCAAATCGGAACTGCCTGAACCCAAACTTGTCTCTGAATGTGGATATAAACGGCTATCCAAGCTTCCGTTTGCCATGTATGGAAGAACAAGAGCCTTGAAATCAGGAAGACTGCATGCTGTTATGATCCTTATCAAATTTCTGTGCCTAATCCTCTTCAACACCTGGCATTCCCTGTTAAAACTCTTGGTTGAATTTCCAGACTGCAACTGCAATACCTTTACGGCTATGGCTGTCCCATCTTGAAGAAGTCCCTTGTAAACACGGCCATAGCCACCCGTCCCAAGTAGTCTCTGCTCCTCAAATCCTTCTGTGGCTTCCAAGAGTTCTCTATATGTAATTCTTGGAAAATTGTGGATCCGTTCCGGTGTTTTTTGTTTTCTTGCCAGCTCTTCGTCCACTGAGTTTCCAGAGGAAACAGTTGCCTTGATTCGGCGGATTCCAATCACACAACATATTGTTGTTAAGATAGCTGATGCAAATGTGACCAGTACAAATATAATCAACATACGTGAGTGAAACCAATTTCTTTTTCGAGAGCATTTCGGCATGCCATAAACTGTGCCACAAAGATGCCGATTGCCTAAGAATGACTTATCTGTGACAGAATTGAAGACACCACCAGAGGGTATTAGTCCTGCAAAGTTGTTGAAAGAAAGATTTAGGAAACTGAGGCTTTGAATTTTGTTGAGGCTTGTTGGGATCCCTCCAGACAAGTGGTTTCCGGAAACATCAAAGGATTCAAGGTTCTTTAGATCACCAATGGAATCAGGCAGGTGCCCTTCAATAGAATTATGTGAGAAATTTATCAGCTTCACTGCGATGCAGCTTGATATCTGAAAGAAGACACTTCCATTGAGGTTGTTTGATGAAACATCTATCTCTTCCACATTTTCCAGCTTACTGAGTTCTATAGGTAAAGGACCATCAAGATGATTGTGTGAAAGATTTAGAAATCTTCGGATCTCACGTATACCCGATATTTCTGGAGGTATGCTCCCTGTCAATTTGTTATAGGACAAATCCAGCTTGGACAGATCAGTGCACTTCCCTAATGTTGGAGGAATAGTTCCTGAAAGGAGGTTGTTGTTGAGAAACAGAAAACTCAGTCGAACCAAGTTTCCTAGAGTTGCAGGAATTTCACCAGAGAGTTGATTGTTTGACAGGTCAAGCAGACCAAGACGAGGGAGCTGACATAATGCTGCAGGAATTGCACCAGTTAATAAGTTGTGTGATAAGAAAAGCTGCTCCAAGGAAGACATCTGGTTGATTTCAGCTGGAATGGTTCCATTTAGAGAATTGGACGTCAAATTCAGCACTGTAAGATTGGAAAGATGTGCTATTTCTGAAGGGATCATTCCAGAGATCCTGTTTTCTTGCATTAACATGGTATCTAGATTGACACTAAGTCGGCCAATGGAACTGGGCAATCTTCCTCCAAGATTCATACCAGCCATCTCAAGCTCCTTTAATTCGGTACAATTTGCAAGTGCTGTGAAGAATGGCTCGAGGTTGGTGTTGCGATCATGGCTGACCATATTATTATACGATAAATGCAGTGAGACAACTGAATATAGTTTCCCTATGATATTTGCAGGCAATTCTCCAGTGAGATTGTTGTACTCCACATCTATATTATATAACTCTGAAATGTTGGCTAAAGATGCAGGAAGTTCTCCTGTAAATTGATTGTTGTACAAATTGAGGTTCCAGATGCCTGGACAATTTCCGATCTCTTCAGGAATTCGGCCTGTGAGCAAGTTCTGGGACAGGTCTATATTTGCTAATGAAGTGAAGTTTGAGAAGAAGGAAGGTGGAAGTGCGCCCGTCAAATGGTTTCCGTTGAGAGATAGCACAGTAAGGTTGGGAAGAATGGAAAGAAATTCTGGAAATGGGCCATGTAGATTGTTGCTGTCTAGCAAGAGAGAATGCAGATGCTGAAGAGAAGAAAATTCAGGAGGAATAATGCCATAAAAGCTATTCTCAGAAAGACTGAGATTTCGAAGCCCACTGAGATTTGAAATGATGGGAGACAGTGGCCCTGTGAGTTCACTGCGGGACAGATTGAGTTTTACCACACTGTGTCGATGTTTGTCGCATCTGACACCTGCGAAGCTGCAAACATCTCCATCTTCAGTCCAGGTAGCTAGCATGGACTTTGGATCAAAAACTATGGTCTTTTTGAATGCTAGAAGAGCAGCCTTGTCAGCAAGCAAGGAATGGTTACGATGGTGGTGAGAAGCTGAAACTGCAAAAGGAGACATTAGAAATAAATGCTGGAGCAGCAGCAGCAGAAATGTTGTGATGAAGATCATTTTTCTTCTGTTGTAAGTGTCCAGTAATGTTTCTTTTATGAGAAACCTTGCTCCTTACACTTTCATCCTGCTTCATAATAATGAATTACTGTCAGAAAAAAAATCTTGAACTTTTAACAGAGAGGTGCAGATGCGATTGATAGAATAAAAGAGTGGTACAAATGAAGAGATAATTGATCTCTCAGGAATAAAAAAGAAATTCAGTGCAGGTTATGATTTTGTGGAGGGACTAAAAAACTAATCTCACCTCTTTCCTCATGATGAGTAGACCTTCAACTAAGCCTAAATGAATATGCATTGAAGGGACAACAGAGCAGATTGGCTTATCCTTTTTCTTTTCGTAGTAGGGCACGCGCAATTTCAACCTTTACTGTTGAAATATGCTTTACTTTGCCTGCACAGTTGCATATGCATGTGATACACGCACAAAGAGGTTGCATGTGACATTTCTTTACCCTGTTCATCGTGGATGCAAGATGTGTTTCTTTCAGGTACTGCAGTTGACGTTTTTGTGTGATACGAGTAAAACTTGTTTCTAGAAGAGCTTAGTTGACATTCTTAGTGCTCTTCGAGTGCAGATGACTAAGGCCACTGTCTGTGGCTTGTCCTTCTGGAACAAGATGCCAATCCTAAGTCATATCAACCAAAAACAACGGGAATGAATCTCTCGTTTTTATGGTACAGAAAGAACCAAAATTTCTGCGCAAGTCTGTCTATTGTTTTTGGTTGTCTCGTTATCATTTCTTCATCATCATCACAAATGGAGAATTTGATGGAAATGAAAGCCTCCACTAGGCTTGGAATAGGTGGTTGAGCTGGTGAAGAGCTAGGGGCCAAGTGGTATCTTCTCTTCGTGATCTCTGATTCGGATTCCTTTGTCCACTAATATTATTTGTCACAGACCGCAGGGGATGCTCTTGAAAGTCTTGTTTAGAGAGAAAAGATTCGGCATGGTGCATGCAAGCCAACACATTATACCCTTCCTAAAAAATAAAAAAGAATGCCAATATCTTTTAGGACCCACCCTCTTTAGGGAAGTCTGTGGCTATCCAGTTTTTTCGATCCACTTGCAAGCTTTTTTGAGCTGTTCTCTGTGAGTTAGGCGCTCCTAGTTCGCAAATTGCATTTTCATAATCAATTTATTCTTCACTTTTACTTTTAGATTAGACCTACACTCCATCATCAAGTGGAGGGTGCTCATGGAGTAGTGGTGCAAGGATTTTTTAAGGCCTTAATTTGGCCTCCTCTATCCTATGACCCTGCCGATCTGTGATTGTTTAACAGGGACGGTGCAAGTTTTCTCTTATTTGTCAAGTTTTTACCCTTTTAGATACTCAAATTTCAAGATTACTCAGGATATTTACGTCTTGTTAGGCTTCATACCGGTGAATTCAACTCTATGGTGCCTCCATGAATGCTTGATGTAACACAGACAAGGTTTTTCTTGGGGTACCTTTTGTGCTGATTTATATCACTTATATGTTTTTATGGTGAGAATGAAATTTCACTTTTATACTGAAAAGAAAGTGATGAAGTCTGGAAAAACTTGGGTTTTATGGATTGCGAAATTGGATCTAGATGCATGAGCTGGGTTTTCGGGTTTAGCCTGAAGCATTCATGAAAAAAAAACTACGAGAAACTCTTTTATACATTAAATAAAAGAGAAAATTAAGTTATAATATAGGACAAAAGCTTGCGACGTGGGATAAAGTCCAAAGGAAGGATATGTTTGTTTTTATATTTTAAAAATATATTTTTTTAAAAATAAATTATATTTATTTTTTTATTTTAAATTAATATTTTTTTGGATATTTTTAAATCATTTTAATATATTGATGTTAAATATAATTTTTAAAAAATAAAAAAATATTATTTTAATGTATTTTTAAGTAAAAAATACTTTAAAAAACAACTATAACTACATTTTCATATAAGTTGAACATAAGATAAAGTCTCATAATCCAATAGAAAAGTAAAAATAAGTTTTATAATTTATAATTTTTTTTATTAAAAATTAATTTTTTTATATGTTTTAGATTATTTTAATGTGCTGATCTAAAAAATAATTTTTAAAAATAAAAAAAATATTATTTTTATATATTTTATAATAAAAAAATATTTTAAAAAACAATCATAACAATACTTCTAAATATATCCGAAATATTGATAAGGGATGATGGAATGATCAGTAAATGTCAATAGTCATCCTTAGAAAAAAAAAATGCTTGAGGTGCATTAAAAAAAAGTTTGTATTTTCCCTAATTGAGTAAAAAATAAAATATTTGCATAAAAATTTATTCTTGTAAAGAATTTATCAAAAAAATATACATCAATTAATCATAAGAAATACTATGCCGTGTACGCTTCCAACTTGAAAAATTATACTAAAGCGTGTTGAGGCTAGAATCGGGATTTTTCATTTGCTGGTTTAGCTATTCAAGCCAGGCCCAAACGGTTTGGGTGTTGCAATGAAAACAAAAGATGGTTGTCATTTGGGCCATGTGGCCCAAAATCCAACAAACTATTTTTTAAGCCCATTTTAAGCGCACCGGAAGAAAGAAAAAAAAAGAAATACACTAGCAAGACTGCTCTTGCAATAAAAAAGTAACCATGATGAAGGTGTATTTTTTTAATTTAATGAATAATAAAAATCATTAGCAGTCACTTTAAGGCTATTTATAAATGAAATAATACTTTAATTTTAAAAAAAATCAAAGAAGAAAAAATAAAGTTTATTATTTAAATGCAATACATCTATACAACTAAGAAAAACAAATTTCGAGTTTATTCAAATACAATATATCCAAGAATTAAAATCTAGTTTTCAAGTGCATTAACTTTGAAATTTTTTTTTTTGATATTTTTCATCGTTTTCTTATGCATGTTTTTTATTATTTTCTAAATGACAAGAAATATTAATAATAACATATCCTTATTTTATATAAAAACACTTGTAGTAATATAAAACATCACAATTCTTTTGTTTTACATTTTCATATTTGATCAACATCATGAATTTATTCATTTTTATTATAAATTTATTTTAAAAAATATCTTTTTCTTTGAGTTAACTTTTCCGTGGTTACTTTTAATTTAAAAGAAACAAAAATAATATTTTATAGTTACATTATCA
>Ga0325411_1007353_pt1 | contig 12007 bp, 6 predicted proteins | sample PopdelMetagenome_13_FD_206181 | JGI IMG/M metagenome (GOLD analysis project Ga0325411, IMG submission 206181) | Populus deltoides microbial communities from Bellville, Georgia, United States - Xylem-PdIQD-R4 | ecosystem: Host-associated > Plants > Phyllosphere > Stem > Wood/Secondary xylem...
CGAGCTCACGGATCCCATCATTTAAAAGCAACATTCATTTACTTACTTTGCTTTTATAAAATAACATAAAATAAATTAATCTCAATTCTTCTGCTTCAACTGCTCTCTGTCGTTCCTTTTATTTATTACCAACATTATTATTTTTATCTGGTGGGATACTGCTCTATCAAGGCACAAAACTCAACAATATACTGAAGTAAAGTTGTATTATACAAAGAGAAAAATAGAGTAGCCTATAAATGCTTAGAAAAACCAATTAAACAAATTAACAAATAGACCTGCAAAATTAAGTACTAATGATATAATGGAATATTTATTTAATATTATGACAACTCTATAAAAAAAATTAAAAAAATTAATTTAAAATTAACTAAATATTAAAAGATAAGATTAAAAAAAAAACAAGAAAAAAAATCAAAATATCATAAAAAAAAGGTTAGGCTTTGATTTTTTTTTATTAAGGAGCGACCCACCCCTTTTTTAAAAAATTAAAGTATATAAAATGTTGTCTACTCTATCTAGATTTCAGCGACCAAATGTTGTTCAAAAATCAAGTCAAAGGTTTTTTACACACTCAAAAATTCATTTTCAACCATTTTTTTACCAAAAAACAATTCATATATGCCTTAGAAAACCCAAAAAATATCCAATAATACTCAAATGAAATTATCCTTATCGAATGAAATTTATTGACAGCAAATCAACTATTTTAAATGATCAAAATCGATGTTAACCAATATTTTCTTATAATCCAATAACTATTCTGTTTCACCTTAAACAAATGACTGAAAAACAAATGATGATGTTTTGGGTTAAAAGTGAGCTTTTGAAAAACCAAAAGGGTTGAAGATGAGTTATTGAAAAGTAAGAGAATCAAAGTTAATATTTTGAGTTAATTTCAAAATAATCATTTAGTTTCTTCATGTTTTTTAATTTGATCTCTTGTCTTTCAATTTATTATTATTATTATGTTGTGCTTAAAAATTAAAAGCAATTGACTTTTAATTTTACCACATCCAATCTAGAAAAAAAAATTAAAAGCTAAAATGAAAAGAAAAAAAAAAATTATTCCGTTCCTGAAAATATAAAAAGATGATAGGTAAAAATATATACAATGAAAACATGAGTTGTGTTAATTATTTTTAGTACTCATTGTTCAATCGGTTTTTTTGTTAAAATTTAATTTTTTTATTTTAAATTATTTTTTTTTAATATTTTTTTATCGTTTTGATGTATTGATATCAAATAATTTTTTTTTAAAAAAATTATTTTAATATATTTTTAAATAAAAATTAACTTTTACGACTCTCCAACCACCCCATTAATATAATTGTAATGAATAAACGTTATAAGGTGCCACATCAATTGATTATTTATTGTAAATAAATGAGAAATTCAAAAAACCTGATATCGTTTATTTCAAAAAACCTCATGCTTTTCCATTTCAAATACACGCATTGAGAGCCATCTAACTTAAAAGCTTATTTGTAGGTTAAGAAATATTAAATAATTAGCGAAGCATATAAAAAATATAAATATCTTAGTACTAGAACAATTTTATTTTACTCAATTCTTAAAAATTTGAAATGATCTTCTAAGTAAATTAATAAAAAAAAACCCAATATATAAATGTAGAGAGTGGATAGTAATATTAAATATTCTAAAATTTATAAATAATAAACTTTAATCATTTTAATATTTATTTCATAACTAAGAATATGTTTTCAGTCATGTCGGTCATTTCACATGGAATTGTTTTATACTAGTTTGACGTCGTTTAAAGCTTAGATCACTGGATTGTCTTGTTAGGTTACCTCGTGCGTCACCCAGCCAACCGACGGCTATTATTTTTGTTTAAAATAATACTATTTAATTTTTTTTTTTATAAAGATCTTAATTTTAATCTGACCAAGTTTATATATTGGATGAACTTATTAAATTATTTAAATTTGACAGGTCGATGTCAAAAACTGGTTAAAATATAACTACATTGACTCCTAAAATCGAAGAAATATTAATAAATATGCCATATAGCTAATTTTGTATGATCTCATATGGAGTGATATCAAACTTTGCCTAATTATAATATATAATTCTGTAAAAGAAAAGAAAAGAAAAGAAATCTAGCATTTGTGCAGGTGAAGTGCACTTTGCCAGTTGTTTTTTCTATTCTTGTTTATTTATCAAAATATCATGGAGAAATTATATTAATTACATGTCTATATGTGGGCACACATTCAAGCAAGCATGTGAACAATGATCGGAAAGAGGGCTTACCAAAATGGTGATTAGAAAGAGTTGGATCAAGAACTGATCTGCAGTCAGTCAAGGTGACGACTGCATACTTTCTTTGTTTATCCACACGACTCTTAGATTTGTGTGCAGCTATTAATCCCGCACTTGCCAAAGCCCCACACAGCTTAATTCCTCTTGATCTGCAGCCCTACAAAATTTAAGACAGCTTGTTTAATTTGTCTGTGATGAAAAAATGGAGCGTTTCAGAATAGATGCTAGCAGATCTTCATAAACATAAATCCTATGTGTACTCATAGTACGTTCATGCCTTCGCTTACATGGGTTCCATGCAGAAAATAAATTAATCATACGAAACTAGCATTTGATATTTTAAGGCAACAAACAATGGCATATTGTAATAACACAAGTCCTGGTACTTACAGCAATGATCTTCTCCGTGTCCTTTTGGTTCATCTGCAACCTTACCACCTGAGAAGATCTTGGTGACTTTGAATCCTTGAATTTCAGATTTGTTAGCCTAAGTGAATTCACCGAGTAACCAAGCATGTCAATCCCACGCTCCCACAAACCCTTCTTAGCCTTCTTATTAGGAACAAGATCCTCAATACTTGAAGTAACCTCCTCTTCATTTGCTATTTCCTTCTGCAGAGCACCTTTCTCCTCTTCACTCACCAGCACCACCAGTTCCTGTAGCAAAGACACAGCCGTGGTTCGGTCACACGCCGAGGCATGAAGCCTAAGAACCAGTACCCACTTCGCGTGAGGGAGGGCATAGGTGGTAGCAAAAAACATATCTTGAATGTCATTAATGAAAGATGGTGCCTTGTTATGGTTATACCATGAGTTTTGGTTAAGTTCATGCTCAAGGACCAGATGGAGGGGTGAAAGAGATTGGTTTTTTGGGTTCAGTGGGTTTTCGAGGATTTTGAAAGTCGACGAGAGGTTGAATGCTCTCAGTTTAATGAAAGGAGTGGGAGATGTAATGAAGGAAAATGTGTTCGTGTTGCTGCCAGAATGGAGTCTTGACCTAAGGATTGGATGAGAATTTTGGAGTTTGTGGAGAGCATTCTCTAGACCCGAGTTTCGAGGGAGCTTAGATGTGAGGATGGCCAAGACGGCGATGCCAGTGCCACCGGGCACCGCTCGGCACCAGCTGTGCTCGGTGCCTCCCACTGCTCGGCCCTTGGGCTCAACTGTTTCTGGACTGATCAACGTCTGGCTAGACATGTAAATAATGTAGTAGAAGAACAACAGTAGAAATATTTGCAGTGTTTGCTATACAAAACTAGGCAAGGTATGACATGATGTGGTTCCAGTAGGAATTTATATAGCGGAAGAAATCGAGCACTTAGGTTACATCAATTTTTAGATTATTTTAGTTTTTTTTTATCAAAATAAATAAAAACATTAATTTTGTTATGAATATAAACAAATTATATGCACACCATCACACCCCGAATTGATATACCTTAAAAATACTTCATTTCGATCTAATGCTTTATGCAGATAATTAATTTCCGCATTCGTTTATAGAAATGACTGTCCTGTTTATTCAATGCACGTAGGTGTGTTTTTACCTATATCTGTCTTCAATTTTATGAACTGAACTCGTACATTTTATTTAACTCTACCGAGGACTCAAGTGCTTTAATAACTTCATAATTACATCGCGTGGGATGCAACCGATTTTATTCACTCCCTCACCAAACATCCTTCATGGACTTATTTATTTTTTAAAAAAATTATTTTAATTTTTAAAGTTTTATTTTGGATAATTTAATTTTAATTAAAGGTCAGTTAATTTAGATTTATTTTGGAATAGATTTATCATGGCTGTTAAGATATTTTGGGTCAAAATAAATTGAAAAATAGGTTTTGTGTAAAAAATATTAAGCCATGATTTTTCAGTCACCACAAAAGCTGAAATCTAGGCAAATCAGATGAGACGTTGTTTAGTATGCAATGCATCATCTATTTGTTTTTTTTTAAAAAAAATCATGTCGTTCGCCTAACTGCAACAAAAAAAAAAGGACTTAGTCGTGCAGGCATTGAAAAAATAGGGTCGGTGGGCTCGCTTTGTTTGATAGGCCCAGTAGCGCTTAGCCTTTGTTTTTTTTTTTGTTTTTTTAAATTAATGCTTTTTTTAGGTGGTTTTTTCTCTAATTTTTTTTTATTTATATTTAAACTAATACCCTTTCTGTCTTTTATTTTGTTTAAAAAGCCTATTTTACATGACAATTTTTTTTGTTATGCATTTAAATTTTAAAAAGTTTTTCTGATTCATCTATAATATTTTTTTTTATCTTTTGTATAGATGGAATTTAATTTAGAAAATAAAAAAATTATTTTTATATAATATTTCTAATATGTGCAGTCTTATATAATGTTTTTTTATCATTTTATTTTATTCAATCAATTTAACTTGTGTCACTATTTCTATTATCATTTGCTTGAATAAAAAAAAATTATTTTAATAAATAAATTTAGCAGACACAGCTAGGTAAATGTCACAGCTTGTGAGATTAAATATCTTAATCTATATATGTTTCTTATTTTTTTTCTTAGTCATATTTATTGGTTTTTATTATTATTTATTAACATATATAGTTCTCAATGTATTTGATTACGTGTATGCATATTTTTTGGATACTTAAGGGTTAATGTGGAGCCTATAATTGTTAGTAGCTTGCAAGATAAGCATATTGAATTTGATTATGATACATTAGCTAATATTTTGGGTATTTCAAATGAAGGACCTAGAGTCTTTGAGATTAAGATAATACCTATAATTGATGGTTTTGTTTATAATGAGGCTATTATCTTGCATGTTGGTTCGCATGACTTTGCTCCTAGAGCAAAGATTAAGAGTCAAGACTTGCTACTATAACCTAGGACAATTCATATGATCATTATACATAATATTTTCTCTAAGAAAGGGCAATATGATGAGGTCACATTTATGGCCATGTGCTTGATTGATTATACGATGAAAAACATGATCATGACACATGATAAAAACAAAAAAACAAAAATCTTTTCCTTACAATTAATGCTTTAACTTTCTTTTTGAATATTTTGAGATATTATTGACAGGCATGGATAAGACATCGTTTTCCAAGTTGATGGAGACAGATAATAGAACCCTCACTAAGCTAATAATATACTTGGTTGAGAATAAGTTTTTAAACATGTTTTATATGAAGAACACATCAACAAACATGACGGAAATCCGAGAAGGAAGCAAAGTGAAGATTTAGTTTAAGTATTCATTTTAATGCTCAATGTAAATCTTTAAATATTACTTGATAGCACAATTAAAAGAATACACACACTTCACTCTGCATGTATTAAAGAATTCATTGTACTATTTATTCAATGCATATAGGTGTGTTTTTACCTATATTTGTCACCAATTTTATGAACTGAACTCATACATTTTATTTAACTCTCAAAGTACTTTCACTACTAGAATATTTATATTTACATCCATTCGATATTTGTATTACTATTATGTCAGTAATTAATTTACTGATGGGACTATGAATGCATATGCTATGTCGGTAAAAATTTTATCAATAATTTTTTGTTAATTTATGAGTATGTCGGTAATAAAAAAAATATTATTACCAATGGATTTACTGACTAGAAAAGCACGTAAAAAAAATTAACCGCTTCATTCTGTCGATATTTCCCTCGGGAGCTTTTCATATAAACAACATAAATACCGTATACAATTCCATCAGTGATTATTTAAAAATAAAATATAATAATAAATATAATGCAAAAATAAATACAAAAAAAAAATCTTATCTTAATATAGTTGTGAGTGAAGCTGAGAAGAGAAAAGAAAAAAAGATGAGAAGACATACCTAATCGTGGAGGAGAAGAGAAGGAGTTGAGGAGAGAAGAGAAGAGAAAAAAGAAAAGGATGTTTGTGTTTTTTACTTAAAGAGAAGAGAGAAGTAGAGGAGGATGAGGTGTGTTTTGTTGTGAAATGATGGATTCTAGTCTTTATATTTGGGCATTTTATCGATAATTTTACCGAAAGAGAATTAAATATTGATATTTTTAACCATTCCATCGGTGATTCCTTTTGTAAAATTTAATTTAAATTTTCAATTTAACCAAAAAATTTCAAAAACCATCAAATATCACTGACAACTTTTCAATCCATTGGCGATTCTGTGTGATTCTGTATGTAATATTTAATTTAAATTTTCAATTTAATCAAAAAAATTCATAAACCCACCATATAACATCGATGACTTTTCAATACGTCGGTGATTTCGTCTTTAAATAATAATTATTAACAGTGTAATTGAGAAGTGAACAGTTTCAGAACTCCTTGAAAAATACCGATTTTCATCGGTGATTCCCTTTGTAAATGACATGATGAATAGTGTTAGGGAGAAGTGAACAGTTTATCAACGAGTTTACAGATGGATTTTACCGATGGTATTAATACCGTCGGTATAAATAACATGTTATCGTACTTTTTGGCTTTGTTTTAATTCTTTCTTTTCCCACTGTAATTCTCTTGGTATATACCGGGAGAATATTTTTATCGGTAAAATTCACTGTAATTTACCGACGGAAATATTTTGTCAATGTTTTTATTTGTATTTGTGAATTTTCTAGTAGTGTTTATTAACTTCAAAACTAAATCACGTGGGGTGAATACTATGTAGCCAACATTGTTCACCCTCTCACAAAACATTGGTGATGACCCTGTTTATTTTTAAAAAATTACTTTGGTCCTCAAAGTTTTGTTTTGGGCAATTTGATCCTGATTGAAGGCCAATTGATTTGGATTTATTAGGCAAGGGTGTAATTGGAAGAATAAGAACCAGAATTAAAAACGCCCCAAACATGGGTGGCGTGCCAGAAGTTTCGGGAAAGACACACTTTGGTCTTCTAACTTTAAAAATAACACGAATTATACGATTTTGTTGCCTTAAATTTTTTCAAATTCAATCTTGGTATAAAAGTTCTTTTTGTTAATTTTTAGTTCCTGGTTGAGAGAGCAAAGATAAAAGTCGCCGAATTCCAGCGGTAGAAAGAGAAAAATATCATTGAAATCGATTTTAGCCACCAAAATAATCAATGTTTATGTCAAATTGTTCCATTTGATGGGGAAGTATATGTTAAGTGTTTTTATTACCTTTTACAAGTTAGTAAAAAAATAGATTTGAACTCGGTTTGATTTTGGTTTCTTGATTTTGGTTTTTGGGATGATTTTTTTGAGATCATGGATAGATTTATCACAGCTGTTAAGATGTTTAGGGTTAAAAATTTTAAGCCTTAATTTTTCAGCTACCATAATAGCTAAAATCTAAGCAAATAAGATGATATGTTATCTGCCTCAGCAGGCAATGAATCATCTTATTTGTTTTTTTAAAAAATTATGACATCCACCCTAGTTACAACTGGAAAAAAGGGTATAGTCTCGCGGGACTTGAAAAAATAGGCTCGCTTTGCTTAATAGACCCAGTTGTGCTTGGCCTTTTTTTTTCTAAATTATTTTTTAAAATTAATGCTTTTTTATATGGTTTTTTTTTTCTAATTTTTTTATTTATATTTAAATTAATATCTATTCTCTCTTTTATTTTGTTTAGATAGCCTATTTTACACGAATTTTTTTTTGTTATGCACTTAAATTTTGAAGAGTTTTTCTGATTCATCTATAATTTTTTTTAATTTTTTGTATAATGAAATTTATTTTTTAAAATAAAAAAATATTTTTAAATAATATTTCTAATATGTGCAATCTTGCATAATGTTTTTTTTTCCATTTTTATTTTATTGAATTAGTCTCTTATTGTTTGCTTAAATAAAAAAATATTTTAATAAATAAATTTAGCTGACAGTGTCTTTGCTTATGAGATTAAATATGTTCATCTATATTTTTCTGTCATTTTTTTCTTTTTTATTTTTAGACATTTTTATAGGTTTTTTTATTTATTTATTGACACACATAGTTCTCGATGTATTTGATTACATTTATGCATATTTTGTTTTTCACTTAAAAAAGTTTTAGCTACAAAAACATGTTGAAAAAGCACGTGCATATAATGTTTTTATTAAAAAAAAATATTTTGTAACTCAGTTAATTCTTGGTTTTGTGAAACAAAATACAATTTAATTAATTTAAAATAATTAGAGCTTCAGGAACTAAATTTGAATCATTAGGGACTAATTTGCACCAACAAAGTGGAGCTATAACAATAATTAGAGCTTCATGTCCATTTTTAAATTTTGATTCTTTAATTTTTTTTTTCTGATTTAATCTATTTACATTGGTTTTATTTGGGATTTGACTTGATAGTTTATTTTGGTTGTCGTGATACAAGGATCTTACAAAACTAGAATTTCGCATGAACCAGACGACTATTTGGTGAAACCAAATGAAACAATCGATTGTTTTAACCGTCAGTGGAGCTGTAACAACTATAAATGGTTAGTTTTTTAGAGTATATATCATCATTCTCACTACAGGAGTATATATTTTCATTCTCACTACACTTAAACATTTTCTAAACCTATAAGTATTATTTTATGAGATATTAAGATACTGGAAGTTTCAATTGTAATATCTACTCTATCAAGAGCGTAGATTATGATAAGAAACTACATTTGTAAACCTTTAAGAGTTAGAGAAAAACTCTTGGTTTTAGTGAAGTATTTTTACTAAGGAAAAAATCTTGAAGATAACATATCTTCAGGTGAAAGAAAAATCTTGAAGAGAAAATATCTTCAAGTGATGTAAAAATCTTGGTGTGAATTTATCAAGTGGTCATTGTACTGACAAGTTAAAGAATACAATATTTAAGTATGGTTTAATACTTGAGGTGTAGATGTAGGCTTGTCGAACCACATTAAAAATAAGTTTGCAAATTCTCTCCCTTATCATTTTACTGTAAGCTCTTTAATTATATTATTAGTTATTATATATTTGAATTAATATGTATTATTTGTTAATATTAATGACACACCTAATTCATATCCTTCTTAAGTGTTATAATCACCTTAATCCTTGAACAACAAGGAACCTTCCAATAAAAAAATATTAGTTTTCCAGATGTCTTCGAAAGTGTTATGTCACATTCTTTATAGTGGTCCAATGCATGTTATTGAATGCCCAATAGGTGGATTTTATTTTATTTTTATTTTTTTTAATTTGATTTTTTTAATCTTGTCTTTTAAAATTTAATTTATCGAGAATTGAAGTTCATCACATTTTTATTTAATTCATGCTTCATTATCAAACAATATCATGAAAACTTTTTAATAATATAGGGTGTATATATTTCTGTAATATTAACATACGTCTATTTTTTGAGTTAATTATTATATTTTTTTAATTTAATTAATTTATTATTATAAATATTATTAAATCAATCATATTTATTTAACCCATTCAATTCCACTAGTAATTTTTTGAAAACACCCGGGTCACCTCAGTATTTTTTATATATATATATATATATTACAAAAAAGAAAAAGGTCGCCAATCTATTATTTCTAACTGCCATCAATTCCTTATTAAAAACACAGCTGACAATTTCACTTTTTCACAGCTTACGGGTCTCTGTTTGTATCCACCGTACGTAACATTTAAAGCTTCTCTGTAGATTTATTAATTGACTCCCACCAGCTCCCTTCTTCCTCTCCTTAATATGCGTTGAACAAATGGTGTCAACCGGCGACCAAAGAGGTCATTCTTGTCGTGCTATTAAATTAATCCTGTCGGATTTGACATCTCGCCTATGCTCTCCCTATTCGAGTAGTGACTTCACATGGCCCCTATTGGTCTGCTTTAATTTAGCTATCTGTATTCATGCCGTCTAGTTTTCGGTTGGAGCTCTTATCACCTGTTTGTTTTAGATCGAAAAGTATTTTTTGCAGGATAACTTTTTTTTTACTTAAATAATTTTTTTAATGGTTTTAGTGTTGATATTAAAAATCAATTTAAAAAAATAAAAAAATATTATTTCAATACATTACAAAATAAAAAATACTTTAAAAAACAACCGGTATTATAATTTCAAACAGACCTTTAACAACTAGCTACACGTGGTGTATTCTACTTAATATTTAATATTATAATGTTGGTGGTAATGAAATACTTTAAAAAACAATTAGTATTACAATTTCAAAGAGACTTGTAATAACTAGCTACATGTGGTGTGTTGTACTTAGTATGGAATGTCATAATGTTGGTGAAAATAATAGTTTCGGTAATGAATTCAATGAATGCTTGGATGCAAAATGATAGTATTTTAAGGATCTGATTGATAATAGAGTTGTGATTGTTTTTTAAAGTGTTTTTTATTCTGAAATGTATTAAAATAATTTTTTTATTTTTTTTAAATTATTTTTAAGATCAGCACATCAAAACGACCAAAATATAAAAAAATTTAATTTTTAGTAAAAAAATTTTGAATTTTTTAAAAACGCAGGTTGACCCGTATTTTCAAACGCTTTCTAAATGGTGCATTTTATCACAAAAAATGGATATAATAAGACTGGTAGCGAAAGTGATTCTTCCATGTATTATTGTATTGATTTTTTTTAAATTATATTTTGGTTACAGTTGTTTTTTAAAATATTTATCACTTAAAAATACTTCAAAATAATATTTTTTTATTTTAAATATTAACATATCAAAATGATCGAAAAATCATTAAAAATATTAATTTAAAATTAAAAAAATATTTTTTTTAAAAATATTTTTAAAATAAAAAATAAATAAATTCATTTTTCAAGAGAAAAAAAATTGAAAGATTATAGCCTTTTGGATATATATATATATATATATATATATATAGAATATCAGAATATCACTGTAGGATACCCAGGAATTTTTATTTTTATTTCCTAAACCCATCAATCATTTCTATCCTTCACTTCAGCAGCCACAGTTAAAGAACATGGAAACAAATCTCAACAGGAAACCCTCTTTCTCCAACGGGTCACAATCTCTTTTCTTTGACTCAGTCTCTCTCTGATAAGCTCTCTTCCTGGTTTTTCTCATGATTTACAGCCAAGCTCGTGAGTTTCGAGTAACATGAAGAGTGTGTTTGGCACTGTGGTTGTGGGTGCTTTTCAAATAATTTTTTATACCAAAATACATGCCAATGATGTTTTTTTATTTTCTAAAAATCATTTTTAACATCAGCATATCAAAACGATCCAAAACGTACAAACCATATTAAATTTTAGCAAAAAAAAAAATTTCAAATTTTTTGGGAACGCAGCCGCAGCCGCGTTCCCAAACGGTGCCGAAGTTTTATGTTGTCCATCTTACGGAGAGTGATTTGCAGTGTGTCAGTCGTTGCTTTTCATGTTAAAATATATATCAATGATGTTTTTTTATTTTTAAAAATTATTCTTGAAATCAGCACATCAAAACAATCTAAAACATACAAATCATATTAAATTTTAACAAAAAAAATTTAATTTTTAAAAACACGGTAAACGCATTCCAAATATAAGCTAGTTTTGTCCCCTCTCCTGTAATTTCATCTATGCAATCTCGTCCCTTATGTTCCGTCTCCTTGCCAACAAATATAAGATGGTTTTGAAGACGAGTCGACTCTAAGAGTAAATTAGCGGTAGTTGGATATTGTGGTTGAAAAGTTTTTTTGAAAAATTTTGATTTTTTTTAAATCAATATGTTTTTTATGTTCTCAGTTTATTTTGATGTGCTGATGTCAAAAATAATTTTTAAAAAATAAAAAAATATTATTTT
>Ga0325411_1007357_pt1 | contig 12004 bp, 17 predicted proteins | sample PopdelMetagenome_13_FD_206181 | JGI IMG/M metagenome (GOLD analysis project Ga0325411, IMG submission 206181) | Populus deltoides microbial communities from Bellville, Georgia, United States - Xylem-PdIQD-R4 | ecosystem: Host-associated > Plants > Phyllosphere > Stem > Wood/Secondary xylem...
GATCCTAATCAATTTGTTTTCTTATCTAATTGTAGATGGATTGTTACTTTTATTAAGTGTTATAGTTGTACTACTTGGGTTTATTTGATGCATAATAAAAGTAAAATGTCTTCTTACTTTAAGAGGTTCCATAACATGATCTATACATAATTTAATGATAAAGTTCATATCTTAAAGAGTGATAATGATATTAAGTACATGAATGAAGTTTTTCAAAGATATTTTTGTTGGAACATGGGATTCTGTATTAGACTAGTTATGTAGATACACTAAATCAAAATTATGCAGTTAAGAAAAAGAATAAACAATTGCTAAATCTCTCATGTTCATAAGGAGTTTTCCCAAAAACTACCGGGGAGATGGGTTTTTTACAACAACATATCTCATTAATAGGATTCCAATAAGAGTTCTAAAGGGAGTTCCTAAATTGTCCTGCAAAAAACCTTTAGGTTTGTTTGTTTTGTTTAGGATCATAAATAAGTTGTTAAGAAGTTGGATCCATAAGCATTCAAATGTATTTTCATTGGATACTTAACTATTCAAAAATGGTATAAATTTTATCACCCTTCAAGTAGAAAAATATTTGTCAACATGGATGTAGTTTTTGATGAGAATAAGTCATATATTGTTAACTCACACCTCAAAAAGAAGGTCGATGAAAGTGAGGGTATGTTCTTAGTATCCCCTGCTTATTTGTTAAATCCTGGACCATAATTAAAGGGAGCAAATCAAAGGGAGAGGGAAGAAGGAGATGAAAATTCAGCAGGAGTCAAAAAATATAGGAGTGATAAGGAACTAGAAAAAAAAATAGTTTAGGAAAATAATAGGAAAATAATTTGTTTTTTACTCATTCATAAGACTAGATTACCACTAATAAATTTCCTGAATGTTGATTTTATTTTATTATTTTTTAGTTAATTTTGTGTAGGGTGAATAAAAACTAAAAATTATAGTTATGAATAGAAATTTTATGAATTATTTTATTTAGAGAAATATTCTTTTAATAAAACAAGTCAAAGAGAACATGAGAAAATAATTAAAGATTTTGTTAATTAATAGCATAATACAATTAAATGTAATTTTAGTACCTTTTAGATTTTAATTATTTGTTTTTGTTGTCTCATTTTTAAGCATTTTTAGAGTTTGGATAGTAAAAATAAATAAATCCGGTGATATACTATATATGTTGGGGGTGTTTTGAGAAGTTTATTTATATTATTTATAGCTTTACGTGATATATCATATATTAGAAAAACATGATGAACCTATTTTATGAGAATTATATTCTCTTTCCTATAATGAGAGATATGTTTGAATTTATATATTAGTATTGGTATTATTTTCATTTTTATATATAAAAAACCCTTATTTTGGTGATAGTTTTTTTTTTATTTTAGCATCTAGTTTATTAATTACTAATAAAATACTTTAAATACATGTGATGATTAGTAAAATTTAAAGATATTTTATCGAATTAAATGTCTTGACGCAGAGTTTATATATTGATGTATTTAAAATGTGTTTGAAATTGTAATTAAAATATTGTTTGTTTAAAATTTAATTTTTTTATTAAAAATTAATTTTTTTAATACTTTTTGATCATTTTGATATGCTGATGTCAAAAATAAATTTAAAAAATAAAAAATATATTATTTTTAATATATTTTTAAATAAAAAATATTTTAAAACACAATTTCCACAACACTTTTAAACATGCACTTAGCCTATGTCCACCAAAAAATAAATATACATTAATTTTAAATTGTTCATAATAGTGTCTTTATTTTGAATTCTATGTTTAAAATGCATATAGTGTAAGTGTAGGATTCTTCTCATAAGAAAGAATTTTTCTAAAATTACCCTTATTAATTTTATAAAATATGTATTTTGATAAGATTATAAGAAGTTTTATTTTTTTTTGAAAATAAAAATTAATTTATTAGCACAATTGTTAAATCCTACTAATCTAATGAGTTGAACTAGAGATGTTTTTATTTAGAACTCAATTTAAATTATATTTTAAGTTGAAAAAAAAAACTCAACTAAATAGAGTTGACTTTACCATGTTTTTAGTGATATATTTAATTTAACTAAACTCGATTAATTAAATTAATATAAAAAAAACTCTATTTTAACAAAAAAAAAATATATATCTCGAGTTGATCACAATTCGTTCACCCATATCTTTTATGTGGATCTATCAATTATTTAACTATAAAAATAAATAATATTTTCCTTTTTACGGAAGAAGGACGAAGGACGTATCGCTCTCGGTTCTTCATACGATGAACGACAAGTCGTCTACCTACAGAAACTCTAACGACGGCATAAGACCTCATAGAATCTTTTTAAATTAAGATTTCTAGGGCATTCTTGCACACTTCACACCCTCCATCTTTTTGCACACACAACAGAGCACAGTCGGTCACACTCACACTGATCTCATCTCAGGTTTCTCTCCTTTTCTTTCTAGGGTTAGGGTTTTGAGTTATTTTCTGTTTGAAAGAGAGTAAAAGAAGAGAGAAAGAACAATGGGGTTCTCAATGCAACCATACGGAATACAATCAATGCTAAAGGAAGGACACAAGCATTTATCAGGTCTCGATGAAGCTGTTCTCAAAAACATTGATGCTTGTAAACAGTTGTCTACCATCACTCGCACTTCTCTCGGCCCTAATGGTACTTCCTTTTCTCGATCCAGAAAGTAACTTCCTTCTGTTTTTTTAATAAAAGAAAATCCCATCTTTTTTTTCCTGGGTTTCTATTGATTTAGGGTTTCTGCTACTTTTTGGTGTTATTTGTTTTGAAAGAGAATGGAAAATCTGCAAGTTAGAGTAAGCAACAAATGTGCACTACTAATACATTTTGGCACTTGGAATTTGAATTGAGGACTGGAAAGATTTGGGATTTAGGTCTATAGATTAGGGATTCAATGGCCAAATTGGAAACCAAATGGCTTTACTCACATCTAGGGTTTTTTTTTTTTTGTTTTCTTTTCGGTTCGTCCCTTCATGGATTAATTATTCTGAAGCTAAAGTTTTTTGTTGTTGTGATTAGGTATGAATAAGATGGTTATTAACCATTTGGACAAACTCTTTGTCACCAATGATGCTGCCACTATTGTAAATGAGCTTGAGGTTCAACATCCAGCTGCCAAAATTTTGGTCTTAGCTGGCAAGGCCCAACAAGAGGAAATTGGGGATGGAGCTAACCTGACCATCTCTTTTGCTGGAGAGATACTTCAAAACGCGGATGAGCTTATTAGGATGGGCCTTCACCCTAGTGAGATCATCAGTGGTTACAATAAATCAATTGACAAGGTATGTTTGCTCTGTGATGAATATGCTTAAATGGCTTGTTTTGTTGTGTCAAGGAGACCTTGCATGTACCTTCCTTACTTGATATGAATTTTTTTCCCTGTTTGCAAATGCACCCTTAGGCAATTGAAATCTTAGGCGAACTGGTGGAGCCAGGTTCTGAAAACATGGACGTGAGGAATAAGGAGCAAGTTATTTTTCGTATGAAGGCTGCTGTTGCTAGCAAGCAATTCGGACAAGAAGACGTTCTATGTAATCTCATTTCTGAAGTAAGTGTATTTATTCTCTTTTAATTATTAGCTCTATTAGCTGTTTTGTTATGATTTTTTTTTGTTTGTGCTCTTATTTTCTTGCATTGTAGGCATGCATTCAAGTGTGTCCCAAGAACCCAGCAAACTTCAATGTGGATAATGTGCGGGTTGCAAAGCTTGTGGGAGGAGGTTTGAACAATTCTTCAACAGTCCGCGGAATGGTTTTGAAAGGTGATACTGTGGGAACCCTAAAGAGAGTGGAGAAGGCAAAGGTGAGCAGACATCTGTTCTTTATTTTTCTGGTTTATAGCATTTAATCTGAAGCTGCTCTGAATATGTTGATGTTTTCTTTTATTATTATTTGTTTAAATGGACTTTATCATGTGATTTAACAATTTCAAATAAATTATTTTTTCTTGTGCATTCATAGGTTGCTGTTTTTGTTGGTGGTGTTGATACCTCGGCAACTGAAACCAAGGGAACTGTCCTAATTCACTCTGCTGATCAGGTATGGAAGCAATTACATTTATTGTTGTTCTCTATATGTTCTTTGCAATGTTGTGGAATATATCTGCTTAATATTCATGAAGCTTTATAATTAGCACTAAAAAAGTTAATGAAGATAGTGGTCAACTGAATATTTTAACAACTACCTACTTTTAACCCCACAGCTAGAAAATTATGCAAAAACTGAAGAAGCCAAGGTTGAGGAGCTCATTAAAGCAGTGGCAAATTCTGGTGCCAAAGTAATTGTTAGCGGAGCAGCTGTTGGAGAAATGGCATTACATTTCTGCGAACGTTACAAGTACATAAGCTTTTTTCCTTGTGGTTATTTTTTACTTTCTCTGAATATATCCATTTATAGGGGTTGTGGGATAGTATTTTTTCCAAATTGAGGTCATATTATGCTGCATTTCATTTGCTTGTAACACTGTTAATGGGTTGCTCAAGTGGCTTTTTCATTGCACCTATAACTTTTGTAGACTCATGGTTCTGAAGATCAGCTCAAAGTTTGAACTGAGAAGATTTTGCCGCACCACTGGTGCTGTTGCTATTGTGCGTTCTCTTCTATTAGAACTTTTTTTTTTATTGTTAGAAATAGTTGTTCGTGCTGTTTTCAAAAGTTCTTTTGGTTGAATTCTGATGTTCTTTTGTGTTGTTGCTACAGTTGAAGCTTAGTCCACCCAACCCAGATGACTTGGGATATGTAGATTCGATTTCTGTTGAGGAAATTGGTGGAACTAGAGTATGTTTAGAATCACCTTAATTCTATCATTTTGGCTGTAGATTTTTCTCTTTCTTTTGTCTTGCATCTTTTCCTTTTGGCTCTTGAAATGATATGCTTGTGCTCTGTATGAATTATATGAAACAGGTCACTGTTGTGAGAAATGAAGAAGGTGGAAACTCTGTATGCACTGTGGTGTTACGAGGAAGTACAGATAGTATACTAGATGACCTTGAAAGAGCTGTTGATGATGGAGTCAATACTTACAAGGTTATTGTTGCTAAACATTCCAGTGGAGAGTTTGGTTGCAGGAAGTGAATTCTAAACTTGTACATTTTGTTCCAGGCAATGTGTAGGGACAGTCGAATAGTACCTGGAGGGGCAGCTACTGAAATTGAGTTAGCCAAAAGACTCAAGGAATTCTCATTTAAAGAAACAGGGTAAGTGCTTTCTTTCTATTCTTGTCCTTTTGTATTAGTTCTGTGTTTGTAATTCTTACATGAATGATCTGTTGATATGCTTTTTTTGTTTATCTTGCAGATTGGATCAATATGCTATTGCAAAGTTTGCTGAAAGTTTTGAGATGATACCTAAAACATTGGCTGAGAATGCTGGTCTCAATGCAATGGAGATCATATCCTCCCTCTATGCTGATCATGCTTCTGGAAATATCAAAGTGGGCATTGACTTAGAGGAAGGTGTTTGTAAGGATGTATCAACCCTGAAAATCTGGGACCTCTACGTTACAAAGTATGTTTCTGTCTTTATCTTGTAGCATTCACACTTCTCTGTGAAATGTTTGCATGCCAAGCTGTTTTTTTACACTTGTTGCATTTTAAGGCTTGACAGAACTTTTTCCTTGGTTAAGTTGTCCTTTTCTTTTTCTTTGACTTCCGCAGTCTGTTTACTTTTGTGTGTTCATGTATGTAACATTGCACTTTAGTCCACTGTGATTGTTAGTCATTATTTTCTTCCATGTCCTGTTATGCTATGTTTTGAAAGGCTTAGTTGTGTAGCTAGAAGATAACCATGGATTGTAGGATGAATTGAGAAGCCATGCATTGGATTTGATCTTTGAAACCAAAATATTTTGCATGATTCATTTATAAGCTGGATAGCAGAGTCTTTTATCAGGAAAAAAAATAAGGATAGAAGGATCTTATTCTTCCACAGGATATTGGTTACTAGTTTTTAATTGTAACCCATTGTCAATATTAGGGCTTCTTTCCTTTTAGACAATCCTATAGGTACTCAACGAAAACTTATATTTTCAGAATCAGATCAGATATTGTGGATTCTAGTAATTGATTTAACTACTATAGATGAGGAGCAATCATTTATCAAGCTAAAACTTTTGTTTATCTATATAAAACACAAGCACAACCTTTCTTGTTTCCCTCCTTTTGTACAGGTTTTTCGCACTCAAATATGCTGCAGATGCTGCCTGCACTGTATTGCGAGTGGACCAGGTATTTTACTTCATGCTGATCCATCCCATTTTCTTGTGATTTGAAGTTTCCTGAGCAACTTTGTTTGCTCAGTTTAGGTTTTGTAATGTAATCTTTTCAGGGTACAATTTATAAAAATAAAATATAAACATATTCTTGACTAAATAAACTTTTTACTCTCAAGTCTATTTTCAGCTTAGAATTTTGGTCGATTATTCCTGTATGAAATAATAGTGGAATTGATTTGAAAGCAACATATATGGAATTGACATTGAATTGTGACTTTAGCTTACTTTGTTTTATTTTGCCCTCTCTGCCATGCAGATTATAATGGCGAAACCAGCTGGAGGTCCAAGGAGAGATGCAGCGCCTGGAGGGATGGATGAAGATTAGTTTTGCACATGGCTATTTCCCTTTTGTCTTGATTGTATCTTTTTGCAGGATCTTTAACTTGCATTGGCATCCTTTCTTTTCTTTCGAATGCCAAAATTTTATTCTAAAAACAATTTTGTTAGAGTCAAAGAGAAGTTATGTATATGCCACTTCAAATCTAGCTGATGTGATGGTTGGTTTCGATGATGATCTGGAAGAAGTTCTCTGTAGTTTTTACTGAAGAGGTGTTTGTTTTCCTCCTCATCTGCAGTGAATGAATTTGGTTTCTTAGTGTTCCAATTCTGACTCTGAGCTGTCCTGCTAATAAATATAAATGATACTATGATAGTATAGCACAAGGTAATGGATTGGGTATGTTCTTCGTGTTTCCATGTTGAAGGCATTTTTCTGTCTGGGGAAACTCGAGTACATCCTCTCGTGCTCCTGTTGCTGACTTTGTTATGTATGGGTGTCATGTATTTTTCTTTCATGACTGGAAGTAACCATTACTATGATCGAATTTATTTTATTTTATGTAGACATAAACGGTGAATTATGTAAATAAAAACAATTATTATTATTATAAAAGGTGTTTCACAAAAAAAAAGAAGAAAAAGAAGTGAAGTGCCCATGTAGGAGTCAGGACTAGGTGTTTTTGCCCCCCTTTCTGTTTGCCTAGAAGCATTGGAGCAAGAATTTGAAACTCATCAGGGGGCAGAGAGCTGCAAGAGGTGGCTATTACCTCTCTGGTTCTACGATATATCCTCCCTTGTTCAAAAGGCAAAATATCTATGCTTGTAGTTGGTCTTCATTATCACATCTCACAGGGGCACAAAATCAAGGGTGCAGAGTCGGTACACTCGACAGACAATGTTTGGCAAAAAGTGGGAAGTATAAAAGCCAAAATACAGATCCAAACAAAAATAATTCGTGAAGGATGAGCCTAGCAAACTAGTCACTGGTGTGTGTGGGAGCTCTTAAAGAGTGCTTCTTTCTCCTCCCTCTCCATGGCTTCTCTTCTTTCCTTCTCTCTTCCAAAACCAAGCATTATAAAAGCTACTTCATTATCTCCAACAACTAGCAGCCCTTCAACTCCAGAGGTTCTTGAAGAAAAGTTTGGTAGAAAAGGCATCAAATTCTTGGAATCCAACAATGTTCCAACTGTTGAGCTAAAAGTTAGAAATGGCAGCTCTGTGAGGGTCCAGATACCTAATGCTCATGTCAGTTCTTACAAGCCAAAAGTTTATTGGAAGGATGATGGTTTTGAGGAGGTTCTTTATACCCTTCCTGGTAAGGAAAAGGACTCTGGTATAGCTAAAGGCGGAATTGGTTTGGTCATCAATGATGCCTCTGAAGGTGGTTCCAAAGGGTCACTCATTTCTTCTTCTGAATGGACTGTAAAGGATGTTGACTCTGATTCCATTGATGCTGTTCAGGTATTTGCTTGGTTCCTTAACTTTTTTTCAGCTTTTGTCATTGTTCTTGAAACCAGTTCATGCCTGAAGCAATCGGGTTCTTTTTGAAGGAAAAGCTAATTTTAATGTTTTTGAGGTTGAATTTTAGATTCTGTAGTAACAAGTTATGGACAGGGTCAAGGGACAATTTTATTAATTATTTTGTCTTTAATTTTTCATTTTGGAAAGGGAAAAAGGGTCTACTCCAAGGATGAAAAAGGCGTTAGTTTTGGGATAACGTGGGGGGCTGTACAATTTAAGCCTCTTGTTCCCCTCAAGTTTTGTATGATAGTAAACAAGATTTTTTAATGGACTCATGAGCATGAATCCATTTATTTTCACAGTAACTAAACTTCTTTTATCAGTCAATTTCTCCTGTGTTCAGTGGCAAGAGAAAGAGAGGACAGGTGGGGTGGGGGTTGTAAAATTAAAGCAAAGCAGCAGTCTGCTTTTCTTTGGGAGAACTAGGATCAATGTGTACTCGAGGAATGAAAATGTCATGCTTCTTTTTCTGGCTTGTTGCAGGTTGAATTGAGCTGCAGCAGTGGACCTCTTGAAATATCATATGTAGTCTCCCTTTATCCACTGAGCATGGCATCAGCAGTGATAGTAAAGAATAATGGTCGCAAGGATGTGACTCTAACTAGTGCTATACTTAGTCATCTCAAATTCAAAAAGCGAGCAAAGGCAGGGATCCAAGGACTGAGGAAATGTTATTACTGCACACAGCCTCCTTTATCTTCACCTTTCGAAGTTTTATCTCCATCGGAAGCATTGAAACCGGAGTCTCCAGGATTGCTTGATTTTGATTTTGAGCCCGAAGAGAAACCAGGATCATGGAAAGTGCAAGAGGAGCCCTACATAATTTTGAAGGATAGGCTTAGTAGAGTTTATGCTGCTCCACCGCAAGAGAGGTTAAAAGCATTCTATAACACCTCACCTACAAAATATGAAACGCTTGATCAGGTATGCGTTTGTCACTTCTACTTCCAGCCCAAGATATAAGCTCTTAACATATAGATGGAGCACATGAATTCAGCGTTGGGAAATTTTTGACTTGACCTATGGCTCATCACTTTCAGAATCATCCATTTCCTTAAATGCTTTATAAATCAGAATGCAAAAGGAAATTTTATCTTCGTTTGCAAAATTTCACAGATACAAGTGATATGACAAGAGATTTGTGAATGAAGTTTTTCTTGTTTAAAATAGGCATTGACTCAAGTACACAGATAGTTTGGTTTTTCTTATCCAAATACTTGTGAACAGAATATTTTGATTGAACTCCATGTGCTTGTTGTCTATTCATGTCATAACATCATCTGCAATTGAGAAAATTAATGAGTAACATCAGCGGTTCATTTCAGGGAAAAGAGCTGTTCTTTAGGGTAATACGGATTGGTTTCGAAGATATCTACATTGGCAGCCCGGGCTCGTTTGCAGGAAAGTATGGCAAGGACTATTTTATCTGCACTGGCCCTGCTGCAATGCTGGTTCCTGTCGTTGTGAAACCTGGTGGAGAATGGAAGGGGGCACAGATGATTGAGCATGATAATTTGTAATTACAAATTTTGATATCAAATTCAAAATTAATATTCCATTAGCTTGTTCAGTTTTCCCTTCGTCGCTGGTTTAGCTCTTTCCAAAATCATATTGTAATCATACAGTTATACTGTTCAATGAATGTCATTATAGCCCATCACTTCTTGAAGGACCTGTATGGTTTCTGCTAACAAAAAATAACTAGAATGCTCAAGTCCGTGCTTGCAAAGATTGAATCGAAAGTTTACGGAGGCTTGAAAGAAACAAGGCCTCAAATACAGCTTAGATATGTGGTTAATAGCTTATGCTTGGTAAAATATGATGAGTTTCAGGAACTGGTAAGTTTGATTTTACAATTTACACGAGATAAGATAAGCATCAAGGGTGTTTCCATCATTTGGAATATATGACCAAGATAGAGAGAAGGAAATAGAAATTCAGGCAAAAGAAAAGGGAGCAATTTCCCTCCCATCATCTGAAAGGATAAGATGAACTTGTCAAAAAGTCTCAAAATATCTATGTAGTTTTCAATAGAACCAACCAAAAAACAGTAGCTAAATTATCCCAACAGCCAGCCATACATTGATAAGTGGGCCTAACCCTTTTTCTCTCCATTATGTGCAATAGAATAGCAGCTTTTTTCATTTTCTGCTTGATGATGCCAGATATTTTTCTCAAGTATGGCTTTGAGTTCTCTCTTTTCACTGAGCTTCACTTCTACCCCCTGCACAAGTCTCACCAACAGGCATTTATTTAATTTCCACCCTCATCTTCACTCTAGTTCTCTTCAATACTCTAGCAAGAAGAGAGAATTCCCACTTCCATCAGTGGCTTCAATTCCATACCAACCAATCAATGTAGACTACTTGGAAGAAGAATTCAGTGGCCATGGAGTCACTTTCGAACGTCTTAGTGATAGCTGCGTTGCCAAGATGACGGTGGAAAATGGGAGCAGCGTCACAATGATGCTACCAAGCGGCTTAATCACATCATACAAGGCTCGCATGTGGCATGGAGGTACAGTTGAGCTGCTGCAAACTTCAGTCTTGGAGGGGGAGGACGGAAGTGCTGCTATACGAGGAGGGGTTTCTCCAGCGTTTAACTTTGACAGTGATGGTGAAATTTCATGGTCTCCAAGTACTTGGGCTCTCAAGGATATTAGAGGAGATTCTCATGACACTATTCAGGTCTGTCTTTAATTCTGCAGTGTCGTATTATGTGATGGCAAAGAACTAACGCCTTCTTTAATGGCCTTGCAAACAATTTGCTAGACCATGATATGTTATCAAGTATGCATTTTCTTACTTGTAACTAAAATTGGTTGTGAAGGATCAAATTGCAGTGACACCAAAATCTGTAAACAAGAGTAGGTTGAAATGTCTCAAAAACTGACTAAGTTTCTCAATTGGTCCACAAGTTCCCTTGAACCTGTCTTGTAACTTTTGCCTGTTGGTTCTTCATAGGTTTTTTTTTTTTTTTTGCTGAAGCTTGGAGTTGTTGGGATATTCTTAAAATATGGACTTGAAGAATGCAGGTTGAAATGGTAAGCACTGATGCAAAAGATATGGTTGAAGTAAGATACATCTTGAGTCTCCGTGAAGAAACCTTAAGCTCAGAGCTAACAGTCTCAAACTTAAAATCTTCATCGATCCAAATGAGGGGCGGCATCATTAGCCATCTGACAGTAAGCACACCAGAAGCAACCTTTGCGTATGGATTAGAGGGATCGGACTTCTATAACAGGCCTGTGTTCTTATCAAATTTCGGCATTGTTCCTCCTGACCTTAGCCAAAAACGTGGATTTGGTTCTGGCCAACTGTGGGGCAATTTGGGGCTCAATGGTTTTTTAACTGGCTGGGATGCAAGAAACCAGAAGAACGGTGATAAAGGAAACGATAGTCTAATAGAGAGCGAAGAAATGGAGGGTGAAGAGAATGATAATTATAAGAATTTAACTCAGGAAATGAGCAGGATTTACACCAGCGCACCGCGAGACTTCACAATCATTGACAGGGTACTCTTCTTATCGACTCTCATTTTCAATAATTCAAGCCAGTTCAAGCTCAAATTCTTGATTGCTGACACCCAAAGTTCATGTTCAGTGATTCTATTGCTGTACTTTAGTATTGGTTTCCACATTTACAGATGCTGGTCGCTCACAAATGCTTTCCTTTTCCACTTCTGTTGCTATAACAGGGCAGAAGAAACTCAGTTGTTGTAGGAAGGGAGGGGTTCGAGGAACTATACATATTTAGTCCTGGTTCAAGCCGTGAAAGCTATGGCATGTATTCTTTTATATGTGTAGGCCAATCAGCCATGCTTAAACCAGTAACTTTGAATCCTGGAGACGCATGGACAGGCAGTCAGCATTTACACAATCCAAATCTCTGAGTAC
>Ga0325411_1007358_pt1 | contig 12004 bp, 10 predicted proteins | sample PopdelMetagenome_13_FD_206181 | JGI IMG/M metagenome (GOLD analysis project Ga0325411, IMG submission 206181) | Populus deltoides microbial communities from Bellville, Georgia, United States - Xylem-PdIQD-R4 | ecosystem: Host-associated > Plants > Phyllosphere > Stem > Wood/Secondary xylem...
TTTTTTCTAGGCTGGCAGGATCATATATCACCCCAAGTTTTTTATCATGTCATTCTATATTATTGATTTATTTTTATTGAAACACGACTTAACTTATTCATTTAATTAACCTACTAGGTCAAATCAAGTTTTAAAATATCTAACTATTTTTGTTTGCCTTATAATTAGTTAATTGATCAACTAGAGGAATTTATTTTTTATTGCTGAAGCCTTTTATCATATGTGTGGTGCTGATTTATAATAAATTGGACTTCCAAACATCCCTTTAATGTAATTGTAGCTTTTTCCCTTATCATTACACTTGCTAAGTTGTCTTTTTTAATTAATATAGGTATCCGAACTACATTACACATACCTCGACTAGTTTCATGGGTTCTAAAATTAACGACCATGTAAACCTCTAATAGTCATTATATTAGTAATCATAGAGAAGCAAACCCTTTAATTTCAAGTTTTTATCATTTAACCACCTACTAAATGATTAATTATTTTTTTTTTTGTGTAATACTGTTATGGGTTTTTGGTGGTATTGTGGCTAGATTTTTTTATTCAACTGTCAATTTTTATCACAAAATGGTGCTGGAAGTACATATCTATTCTGACCTAATTCATTTTTTAAAAATAAAAATCTTACATGGATATTTGACTTAAATTAAAAAATAAAAATAAAAATAGCAAACTTAATTTGTTATCCACCATGTCTATATATATATATATATATATCTCTTACATTTGTTATCGAATACACCTAAATCATGGAAAAATAATTAACTTCATGCCATTGATACCCAGCCAGTACCTTCTTAAAAACAAGGTGCATGAACTTTAAGATTTTATTTGAACATCAATTTTAATTTATAGGGTTGCTAGGAAACCGGTCTCAGCGTCATGAGCTATATGGGCTGTCTCTCTTGGTGTATTTTTAAAATTAATAATTTTACAATTTCTCTTCTTTGCCTGTAAATGTATGCATACCGTTTATCTTTTATAAAATTAGATATCAATGGGTTTTTTACTGGTCATGCATGGACTAGATTGTAATTAAACGGTATGCATACATTTACATAAAACTACATGAAAGAAAATATATTCCAAGTGTTTTTATCGTCCCTGTCTCTTGATGTTTATGGGGAAAAAATGTATAGAAAGCAAACAGATATTCAATTAAAAGTCTATCCGGTATTGGAGTGCAGTGTGACTGGAAATATTTTTGGGTTTACCGCAGCTTAAAAAGTTGTCTAATTTTCAATGTTTAAACCTGTTTTTCATTTAAAACTGTGATAAAAATTTGAATTTTTTGAAAAGTAATATAATTTCTGGTTCCTTCTTGGCCGATCTTTTCAGACCGCGCAAAAACTATTATGTTACCAGAAACACTTAATCAAGGTCTCGTCTAACATTGTATTTAATATTTTTATATTGTTTTAAAATGATTATACAAAATTAAATTAAAAAAATAATATTATTATTTTAATATATTTAGAGATAAAAACCATTTTTAAAAAATATTTATCAAGATTTCAAAGATAGCGTAACGTCAGCACCATAAATGTGATGAGCATGAGGAGGGCAACAACGGCGAGTAGGAGTGACAAATGGCTAGAGTGGCACACCCAGGGAGTTGCAAAGACAGTTGGGCTCTTTTAGTGGGTGGGAATAATGATGATTGAGGGTGATGGTGAGGGTCCACCAAACACTGGTTCTAGATGCTGGACCCAGGGGGGGGAGAGAAAAGAGAACAACACACCTGCGGCCCGCGGGGTGCAGTTTGCTAGCCCCTGGCTTGGCTGTTGGCTTTCATGGACTTTTTCTTTGGTTTTATGTTAAAAGACAAGGACCCATTTAAGGTCATGATTGCTCCTCATCTGACGTTATCATGGCTGGAGGAGCCCGGGCCACGCCTCGATCGTGCAAAACTGCCATACGTTATTCGTACGTGTGTATGTATATATATCGAAAACTCAAATTTAATCTTTAATGAATTGCCAATCAAGTCCTCGATCTTTTGATCTTATCAATTTTATTTTAAATACAATCGATGTAGACGGGATGATTCTATCCCCTCATCCATCGTCTTTGTCGAGTGCTGTTGTTTGAAGTATCGAGATAAATCCCTAATAATTCTTATAAAAAAAATAAGTGCCGGCATATTCTGTTTAGATAGTGTTTTATATAATATTTTTTAAAAGAAAAATCACCATTAACTTTATTGGCTTGTACAAAAAGTAAAATGAAGAAAAAATTAATATAAACTGGTACTGAAATTGTTTTTTTAAATATAATAGAGTTTATTTTTATGCAGTTAATGGAAGCTCCTGAAAATCATGTGCAGATTGAAAAACACACTCGTGAATTGTCATTAATTAATGTTTTTGAGTGGATGGATGAAGAAATTAATTTAATTGTTAATTGTGTTTAGAGCAATGAATGTAGATGAAATCGAAATGTTTGGAGCTCAAATAATAATAAGTTTGATATATTAGGGGCTAAATCGAGGTTTTGGTTCTGCATGCATGTTGTTGTGTTGTCTCCCACAGAGACACTTTTGGCTCAAAGCAGATTCTGCATGTGTGTATGGATAGAGCTTTCTCACGAGAGAGTCAAGAGTGTTTATACACATAGTTATCCGTTTATTTTCACATTTCTAGCTGACTTTTTGGTACAAAAATCATCCAATTTGATCCAGATAGCCTCAAATGCCACTAGAATTTGATGAGATTTGAAACCCTTTTTTTTCCCGTCAGTAGTTGCTGAGCTAGCCTGGTGATAACACTGTGTTGAAATGTTAATTTTGTGATTTGTTGATATAGAATTGAATTAGATTAGTGAAAAAAGAATACTTTTTTAATTATTTTTTTTTTAATTTAAATCACGATTTGTTAGCTAGCTTACGAGTCAATCATACCTAACTCACAATCTAGATTTTAAACCAAGAATATTAGATTAAACCGGCAGGCATAAGACTCCATGGAAACTTTATTTTGAGCATGCCCGAACGAATTATTCTTCACAAAACGAGAAAGAAAAATATTGAATGCATGCTGTGAAAACTAAATTGGCAGAATAAAAAAGTAACGTCTCGAGGTAGTTTTTTGAGTAATACAGAAAGAGATGTCGTCGAATTGTTAAACAATTCGTATGGCTGGTATAAATACTCGAAAACTTTATAAATACAATACAAAATACATCGGTATTATTGGACCGGGGAGAGGATTTAGCAAAAAAAAAAGAAAAAAGAAAATCGGATGACATGTGACATTGAGTTTTTCTTCTCCTTTTAAGGTGGCATTAATGCTTGATAGTGATTTGTACTTCAGTATAGTATTCTAGCTGCCCGTCCTTCTTCTTTCTTTTCACATGGAAAAACAGGGGTCCATGGGCAAATCATGCTCCAGAGACCGGCCCTACACTGTTTGACCAGCCAGGGAGCTGCTGCTGCTGCTGCTGCTCCTGCTCCCAGTGAACTCTGAAGCAGGCTTGGCTTGCTTAGATTTCAAGCATGGCGGCCTACTGCTCACACATCGATTGCCTTTGTACGGGAATGTCAAACCCGCATAGCCATTCTAGTAACTCTGGACACGCCTAGATCAGCGATTCATGAATGTTTCTGACACGTCATGTTAGAATCTCTTTCTTCTATATTTTAGTCCCACATGCATGTAGATCATGTGGCTTGGAGACAGGTGGGAGATTAGGAAATTCACAAAAAATGATTGGTGATTATAAGCCTTTTATTTTCAATCAGTGACTAAAGATGCTTAACGATGTTAAAGGCTGTAACTTGGTGATGTATATATTCATTTTATATATATATATATATAAATGTTCTTTTTATTTTTGCTTTTGACTGAAAATAGTAATTTGTCAAATCTTTTCCATCCCCGTCATATCGTGGGCTGCTTTTTTTTTTTTATGCTATGATGTGGTGTAATATGTGTTTTTTCAGAACTATATATTAAAAAATTGTTGATTAATCAATATATAGTGTCTTTCTATTTTAAATTCTCGTTGACACTTTTATTAAAAAACTATATTTAGGCAAAGTGTCTACTGAGTTTCAACAAATATATTCCTACAAAAGGTTTTTTTTTCATCATTTTATTAAATTAAAAGTGGATGAATCGATCTTGTCTAAAAATATTAATAATAGAATGGTAACTCACTTATATATTGGTTTGATAAGCTCTCTTACCCAATATATATGGGCTCACACATGTGAGTTAAAGTGAACACAAGTCCGACCACGTGTTGAGCCCAAACGATTATGAATCTGACAAGCTATTACACTTTTTATCTCTAGACTTGGCCACACACTAATCTTAATTGGTCTGGAGGTCGTTATAGACCTAAGTTAGGGGCGTAAGACTTCGTTTATTTACTCTTAACATAGAATATTAATGTCTTAAATATTTGTCTCCCTATACCTGTAAGGTATGAAAACTTTACTAATAACTTATTACATTTCTATCTCATTAATAATGTGTAAAAGATATTTATTTTTTTTATTGATAACGTGTAAGATATATTTATCTTTTATTAATGCTATCATAAAAAAATAACTATTTAATATTTAACTCCATTAAAACAATAAGGTTCAAATACTATAAATATTACTTGAACTATTTAGGTAAATGCTTCATAATTTATATTCTTCAAACATTTATATTTTAATTTTTAAAGTATTTATCATACTAGAACAAGAACAAACATGCATATTGCTAGAACTTAAAGCTCATTCTAGCATTTATTATAATTCCTTACTAAAAATTACTAATTTTATTATACGAGGACCTCTAAACCCTATTAAAAGTGAATGACCTCTAAACCATATTAAAATTAAATGAATGGTTTGCAGGTGTTAGGTCTTCTACGATTAATCATCTACTTCATGAGTTTTAGATAAGATAATATTAGCATAAACATGTGATTAACTACTATTTAAATATCAAAAAACCTTATTTGCGAGCATATAGAATTTTAGAACATTATAAAAAATATATAAAATTAATGATTTAAAATTTTAAGATGAAGATGGCATCCGTAGCTGCACACATACGCGTGCAAACTGGACTAGACACACCGTGCTAATAAAAAAACAATAAAAAAAACATTTTATTGGGTGCTAGTGCATTGAATTTGAGCTCGAGGACTATTCAAGTAGGTTTGCAATGGTTTGTTGACCCTAGCAGAATTTTGACCCACCTCATTAAATTTTGATGTGGGTGTCGGGGTACGAATGTGAGACCCATTGTCCATAAAATTTGGACGAACTTCCTCGCATTATATATCCTCCTGGCTCATTCTCTATGATTCTCCGGGGTTATATATATATATATATATATTTTAAATTAGGTATGTTGACTGTTTTAATATATATATTTTTGATATAAAAAATAAAAATCAAAATTTAAAAATTCATGTATGTATTTAATTAAATAAATTAATAACTATTTATGTTTAAAAAATTACTAACAATAACAAAAAAAACTAAAAAAATAAGAGACGAATGTATATCAAAATATTCAATCACTTAGAATAATACATTCATCCAATTATATTTACTAAAATTATTTATTTAAATTAAAAAACATAAATACCCCCACATAATTTTTTAATAATCAAGGAAACCAGTTAAAAACTAAAACATAAATACCCCACATGATAATTTCACCATAGCAATTCTAAATAACAATAATTAACTATGTCTTCAGCTAGAATGAAATTCCCACAGGCTTTAAAGGTTTTTGTTAATTGCATTGCATCAACACCACGAAAATTCTGGCTGGTTCCTACTTCTTTTTTCTTTTTTTTCATCATAGGCGTTACTCGTATATCATTCACATTTACTATTATTATTACTATTTTTGTTTTCGCTACATGACTTGTTTTTAGTCACGTATGATTATATTTTGATATACAAAAACAAATTAATTAAATGGAGTTTTGTTCGTCAATAAAATTAACTTGTCAAACTCAGCCTAGCTATAACTTAGCTCAAAACCCGAGTCACGCATTAATCAATTTAACCAAGTTCATCAAAATGACTTCCTTTTGAAACTAGAATAGAAACCGAGTCAGGTTTGATAACTGAGCTCTCAGTTCTCAATTTCCAATCCAGCTCTTCTAATTAGAGCATCAAGTAAGCAGTGTCTACTGTGGTTTATAGGTGGCAACAAGTGTGGGCATGCAAGGTGGTCCTTTGACAAGATAGCAGGCTACAGGCTTCGATCGCGAGGCATCCAGTTTCTAGATCCAAGGACTAATTCTGGGATCTTGTGCTATGAAACGAGGGATAATTACTGGCCTGTTCATCTCGAGCCATGAAATTTTCTTCCCAGTTCTGTCAGTAAAAAACTTTTAGTTAGGGTCACTGTCCCTTTTACAAGGGGCCGGTGTCCCAAATATTTACTCAGAGAATGTTAATATAATTACAATATCTGGATGAATGCTCGAGTTGGATTGATCATTTCGCCATTTAAGGAATTTCTTAACGTGGAGAAGCGTTTTATAGCTCATGATTAAGCATTTGACTCCACAAGAAAAGACACTACTGTCTGCTTTCTAGTCCATGATGCTCTTGAGCATTGGCTGATATGCGATACCCTTAAAGCAGCAAACTAATATGGAAGCAGCAAATTTCACCAAAATATTTACAAAGGCAAAATTGAATAATCAAGGTTAGTTTTTCTTTCTTGATACAGAGCTTTCAATCAAATTAAGAACAAGATTTAATGAACCGCGCATCCTTCCTTGGACCAGTCTTCTTAAAGTTTGAACCTAACTATTATAAGAACCTCAATGATATTTTCTTTTATAGTCGAAGATGAAGATATATAGAGCAAAAACTCAGTGTCTATAATAAAGTTATTTAACCGGCTAGCTTCAATACTTGGATCTCGAGAGGATTAACGGGCTATATATGTATAATTACTTTTTATACAATTTAATTAAAAATCTAACTTGAGTTAAAAAAAATAGATGAACAAGTTAAAAACTTACCTTGCGTGTAGAATTTAATAATTCTAGTTTAGAAAAAAGAAAATATAATCAAAATCGGTTTTAATAACATTGGTCTGGAAGAAGAAAGAAAATACAATGAAAATTATGGGTTCTTCTTCATCATGTAGTCATGATTAGCATGGAATGGCGCCGACGAAAGGGTCCACCGCAGTCACCACCCCACTAAGAAAGAAGATTACTAAGATCCCTTTTAGACACACTAAGCATCATGAGAAAGAGAGCACTGCCATCTTAGATTAAAAAAAGAAGAAGAAAAGGCTGGCCAGCAATGGAGAGCGTGCCGCATGTGGAATCATGCTTCTCGTTCTAATTAATTAACTGTGATTACTGTGTTTAATTATTAGTAATTAGCTTGGAATCAAATCATATCTTATGAGTCAATTTGAGGTCTCACGTGTAGAAGAGAAGCATGGGTGTTATGCTAATTAATCCTAGCACTAACTTACATAGCATATTTATGTGCATGCAAACTATAGATTTTACAGCTTAAAGTGAATTAAACAGTCACCACTTTATCTGGGCGTGTGACCTAAGGCCCAGGCCTACCCACAACAGCTCCCCCAGTTTTTTTTAGATCAAGGGTATCCTCTAAATCAAATTTAAATGTCAACTAAGATTAGATTTTCAAATTTAAATCTCAAGGAAATATCTTGACCTAATCCTATGGTGTGCCCCTTTATTTCTTTTTAGCTATCAATTAGGCTCGTATACTTCCAATTTAATCAATATGATTTTATATTATTTAATTCGAGTTAATTGAAACAAGTTACTGAAATTGATTTAAATTAAATATTATTTTTGAATGATATGATATTAAGTGACTCTAAGAGATAGAAGAAGTTTGCTTTGAATCTAGCATGTGCCGACATGTAATGAATGGCACATGTGAGACAACATTTAAAGAAAATAAATAAAACTAATAAGAAAATTGATTTATATATGTCACCCGTTTTTCGTTGCATTTATAATTAATATACATGGAACTCAGAAATAAACTTTATCTCTCTTGACTGAAATTGCTTAATAATAATAATAATAATAATAATAATAATAATAATCACTCAAAACTAATATATGATTTGCATAGATTTAAATCATTGCTTGTAATTAACTGAGATTAAAAAACACAAAATCACACTAACTGAAATGGAAACACGTGAGTAAAATTAACAACTAAAAACAAAAACAAGGGCAAGCGATGGAGTTAAGCCAAACATCTTCTACATTTAAAAGCAAGGCGCATCTAGGAAATGAGTTTTCCTAGATTATACTTTCAAAATTTAAACTCAAGAGGTCAAGAGTGTAAGCAAGCATCATTAACCACAGCCAGGAGTGTCAGCAAACAAACATCGACATCACTATCCACTTGACTTGTCGATCGGGGTTCCTCGTGGCTGAAAATGGCTTGGCGGGAGCCTGAAAGCAACACAACGACCTTAGCATTAGCATTTTCATGGGTCAAGCTGTAGCTACCATCTTTCCAGAGTATTATTGATCTATGCTAGCTAGAAATGTCTCTCCATCAGGCATGGACCACAACAAGGCACTCGTTCCACAATCTTTCAAGCTCAGAATTATGAATAGCTCAACTCCCTGGCTAGGGAAGCATCAAGTACTCCAGTAAAGATGGCCCATAACTCCTGAGCATAACATTGCCCCTGCCAATGATAGTTTAGACGATGCTGGGCTGACATGAACTGTAGTTAATCTGTAAAGCTAGGCCTAATTATGTCCTGTCCACTACAAGAGCCTTTCATTCTTATCTTGTACTTGGAATTCAGAACTCTTGTCATCTGAGACTCGGAATCATTGTGTTCTCTGCTTTCCAAGCTTTTTCAAGGAGCAAATTAACTTTGTCAGAATTATTTGGATAAGTAGGCCGGGTTCAAAGAAGATGACAAATTATTCGGTTTTTATCTCGGTCCAGTTTCAAAAATTAACAAACCGAATTGAATCTCGAGTCATTTCGGTTCTGTAGAGTCCAACTCAGAAAAAGAAATAAAATTCATAATGCTAAATAACAAGGCACCTGGGCCGAGTGAATAAATTTTACACAAGTTTGGACCTCTACAACACAGTTAATAAACATGCAGCAGATGGAGGTGTTACACCTTCAGAGTTCCAAAATAAAAGAGCAAAACTAGGCGTGAGTAACGAAAAATATATAATTGCCAGGGTGCACCATCCATTGACTTGAACCGATCTAAGCTGAGGAGAAGGCTCGAACCTTGTAACCAGTGCCACCATGTCTGGGCTGAAGTGGAGATTGATGACGGCAACGTTCTTCCTGTCTCCTTGCATAACTTCCATCTGAACAACTACTTTTGCTCTTCTTGGGCTTCTCCTTCACATCCTTTATCTTTATTAAGATCTCCGAAACTTCTTCCATGGATGGTCGAATTTTCAGGTCAGATTCCAAACAACGCAGTATCAGTTCAGCTGCTTGCATTGCAGCTTTTAAAGGGTACCGCTCTTCAAGACCCGGATCCATTATTTTCTTGAGCTTTCTTCTCTCTAAGAGAAAAGGCCTGGCATACTCTACCAAATTGTGCTGTCCACTCGGCCGATTGGTGTCGAGGGCCTTTAGGCCCGTCAGCAATTCTAGGAGGACAACACCAAACCCGTACACATCGCTCTTGACATACAAATGACCTGTCATTTTTTGTTGTAACTGTTATATATCAGTACTGTTCTTGTCAAATATTTTATTAATATAATAAATTATAAATTAATCTCTTGTAAAAGAGAATTAAAGAATCCCTCTAATTTTAAAAACAATCCCTTCCAACTTATTTTGTCTTGTTATTTTAAGAAATAGAAAGGGAAAAAAAATATAGAAAGGATGGATAAGAAAAGAAGATCTTCTTTAGAATAAAAAAGATTAAATTAAGCATGAACAATATTGATAAAGAGATTTATCAATTATTTTTTAAATTAAGCGGATTACTTAATTTAAAAACTAAAGGGAATAGTTTACAATTTACTCTTGATTAATATTAGGAGGGGGGAGAAGGGTCAATTACCAGTGGCAAGGTATTCAGGAGCTGCATAACCATACGTGCCCATGATCCTTGTTGTAACATGGGAGTCGCCATTTAATGGACCTAATTTTGCCAGCCCAAAGTCAGAAAGTTTTGCGTTGTAGGCCTGGAAATTGAAAGGAAAGATAGAGTCAAGTCAAGATGGGGCCGTGGGCGTGTCTATTTCTGGAAAATGCAAAAATACAAAGAAACCCACCCCATCCAATAATATATTAGATGTCTTGAAGTCTCGATAGATGACACTCTTGTCAGAAGTGTGGAGGAAGGCAAGACCTTGAGCAGCTCCAATGGCTATTTTAAGCCTAACGTCCCATTCAAGTGGTTCTGCACCCTCTGCAATAACCACAATTTATCATGTCATCGGTGAAACTAATTCAGACCAAAAAAAAACACCAATCCTGCTTCTTCTTCTTTTCAATATTAACTTCTTGAATAATCTCACACGTTGAACGAATAAATCTAACTAATACAACCCACATGAATTTTTTTCAAAAAGAATTTTTAGATAAAATTAATGAAGTTGTGTTGTGTTGGTGTCTTGGTAAAAAAAGAATAATAATAATACAAAAACAACAAAAATATACTTGAATTAAAGAGACGATGATAAAAATATGAAATAAAATTGTTTATGTAACAATTTTAAAATAATTTTTTATATTTTTAAATAAAAAAAATACATGAAAATATATCTTTGTTGTTCTCTCTATCTTTTCTATTCCGAGAATTAAAATTAATATATTATGCGTGGGGTTCTTACTTCTGAACAGGTGCTTTTCCAAGCTCCCCTTCTGCATGTATTCGTAGACAAGGAGGAAATGTTCTTCCTCCCAGCAGTAACCCAAGAGTTTGACAAGGTTTGGATGAGACAATTTTCCCAAGAACTCAACCTCAGACTGCAACCACGCACAAAATCAACATATATAATTAATAAAATTTTGCGAAAGAGATAGCAGAACTGGTCAACATTAACGAAACTACTGGTGATGCAAAATATTAAAATCACGACAGTTTAATATATTTATCTTTTCTGCTATGGTCAAGGATTGACAACATCGATCGTTACAAATTTTATTCTAATTAGAATATAAAATATGATTTTTTAGGTGTATTGACTTAATTATTTTCATCATCAAACAATGATTTCTCTTCTTTCAAGAGTCCGAAACTTTTTTATTTTATTTTTCTTGTAACTAGAACATATGAAAAAAATGCATGATTAATTTAGTAAAAGAAGACCCTTCTATGATCTAAAATCATTGTAAAGAAAATAAGCATTGTTATATATATATTCTCTCTTCAAAATGCCATTGTTTTATTGCATAATTTAGTTATAATATGGATGTGGGACGCATCGATCCAGGATTTCTAATAAATTAGGGATCCAACTAAAAATTAAATTAGTTGTTAACCTAATTGAGAATTGATAAATCATGGATCTATATGAGTTTTTCCTGAAAGAATATTTCAATCGTTCGAGAAACTAAGATAAATCAAAACAAAAATTCATATGAATATTTGAGATGTCAGCATGAACGTCATATGAAGATCAATGGAAAGGCAACATGATGTGTGAACACGGCCAAGTATGAACTTTTGAAAGCAAATCAAGTTAGAGTTGTCATGCTTGTCCAGCCAATATCAGAAAACAGCTTTAGTCGATGGTAGAAGGAGTGCGGAAACAAAAGAGGGGAGGGGGGGGGGGATTACCTGCCACTCCTCCAGGCCTTGAGAGCTCTCTGGGCTTGATTTCTTGACTGCTACAGCCATGCCAGTGCCAACTTTAGCTGGTGCATAAGTCTTCTCATCGACCCAACCCTTAAAAACTCTGCCGAATCCACCTTCCCCGAGCACAGTATTAGGTTTAAAATTCCTAGTAGCACTTTTCAACTCTGCTAGAGTGAACAGCTTTGGTGCCAATATAACCTGTCCACTTGCAGCTGCAG
>Ga0325411_1007361_pt1 | contig 12001 bp, 4 predicted proteins | sample PopdelMetagenome_13_FD_206181 | JGI IMG/M metagenome (GOLD analysis project Ga0325411, IMG submission 206181) | Populus deltoides microbial communities from Bellville, Georgia, United States - Xylem-PdIQD-R4 | ecosystem: Host-associated > Plants > Phyllosphere > Stem > Wood/Secondary xylem...
TTATATGAGCTGCATGTCGTTTAATAAGGTCATGTAAGAAGCTTGTCGTGCGACTATCTGTCGTCCATGTACTAAAAAACAATGTGTCGTCTGATGTGTAGACGACACTCGTCGTACTTGGATTATTATTAACCTCAACTAATTGAGGAGGGAATTCATTTTTCCTTCTCACAAAAGTTTTATTTCCTTTAAATTTTTTAATTTATTCTTCAATAGATTTATTATGATTTCATAATTCTGGTTATAGATTTGATAAATTAAATAAGGTTGGCTCAAGTTATTTTTTTTGTGTTTGAATTGTCTTTAGAACAATTAAGGTAACCGTATCATACCGGGTTAATCCCTAAACGGTTTAATTTTTTTCTGTTAGAAAACATATTAGCAATACCTAGATATTTTTTTATATTAAAAAAAACTAATTTAACTCGTGGTGTAGTTAGGTTGACTCGAGTTTTTTTGTTATTTTTTTAATTAAATATTTTTCTTAATTTTATCCTTTAATATTGGATTGATCGGAAATTGAAATTTATAATTTTTTTCATTTGCTTTCTATGTAATTATCCTAATCTTCTGACTCAGGTTTGGTAGGTTCACCCAAATTGATTTCGGTTATTTTTTTATCCTTTTATTTTATTTTTTCACAATTTAATCCTTCTACATTGAATTATTTGGGAATTGGATTTCATAATTTTTTTAATTGCTTTCTATGAGGTTATCACAGTTTTATGACCCGAGTCACAAGTTATGCCAGTTGACAATTTTTTTCTATTTTAATTATTATTATTTTCAATTTCATCATTTAATATTGAATTTATTGAGAATTAGACTTCATAATTTATTTTGGTTTGCATTCTATAAGGTTATTCGATCTTATAACTCGGGTCATCAGTTTTGTCGGTTGACTAGGGAGGTGTTTTGTGTCCTTTTTAAAATTAATTTTTTTTTTAATTTCATCTTTCACCATTTGGTTAATTAGAAATTCCGTTACACAAAATTTTTATTTGTTTTCTATTGGTCTCATGATCCAGATTTGGCAAGTTAACCCAATTTAACTCGACTCATTTTTTTAATTGAATTTTATTTTTAATTTTATCTTTTAACATTAAGTTAATTGAGAATTGAATTTAGTAATTTTTTATTTGTTTTCTATAACGTTATCAAAGTTTCATGACTTGGATAATGGATTTAGCAGGTTAATTCAAATTAATCTAAATTGATTTAATATGTTATCATTTTAATATTTTTTAAAAGTTATCATCATAATTTTTTTTAGTCAAATTATATTTTTGGATTTGTCAAGTCAAATAAGTCATATCAAGTCAATCACTATATAGTTTAAATTCTTTTACGCTAAAAAACAAATTAACAATAAATGAATATTTTTTATGTAAAAAAAAAAGAATTTAATCCGACCTGTAATGTAGTGTGAGAAATGATCTAGTAATAAGCAATTGGGGTATTCTCTGTGTTGGATGATCCATGACTTATTGTTTTAAGGGAATTTTTTTTCCTATGGTATTTTAAGGTCAATTTTCATGTACATAGGATAGGATGAGCTTCTTTCCAATCAAATTTAGATAAACTACTAGCTATTTAACTCGTGATTTACCGTGGATTAGATTTTTTTTCCACTAAAAACAATCAGACATGTAGGCTTATTCAACCCATTTTCTTACATGAAAAAAAAAATTCTAAGTGTATATTGAAAAGCCTATACACGTATCTAATTAAATAAACAAAAAACTTAAATTGAAAAGCTTATACATGTATTTAATTAAATAAATAAAAAATCATCCATGTAAATAAATGAAAAAAAAAGTCATTAACTATACCTAAAAACAAAACTGGAAAAATCAAGATATATATGAAGAGCAAAATATTTAATCCCGCAATATAGAACATTTAGTTGGTTGTGTTTGTTGAATTTATATATTAAAATTATTTTTTTATTCAACCAAACGATAAAAAAAATAAATACCCACATGAAACTAATTGAATAAAATAAAAGGAAAAAAAAATTATGCAAGGTTATAAAATTAGAAATATTATCTAAAACTAAATATTTTTTTATTTTAAAAAAGCTTATCTATATAAAAGATAAAAAAAAAATTATAGATAAATTAGAATAATGTCTTAAAAAATTAAATATACACAAAACAATTAAAAAAACAAAATCTCAATTAAAAAAGGATAAATAAGTAAAAAAAATAATTCACACAGGAGGGATACTAATAAAAAAATTAAAAAATTATTAAAAAACTAATTAAAAAAGTACCAGTTAACCAAAAAAAAATTAAAAAGAAAAAAATAACCCAATCATTACGGCTTAATCTACCAAACTTGTGATCTAGATTATGAACTCAATTGGATATTTTCTCTTAAATTTATATTTAACCTATATATAAAATAATAAAATAAAAAACAAATAAAACTCAATCACTTTAGCCTATAGCTTAGCATGTTTGGGCCATTACAAGGTAGAGACCAGGCATGTGGGTGGGCCTTCAAGCTCAGACCCATGAGCCTAAATTTAGTTTTATTTATTTTATTTGTTTTTAAAGGTCCACCTTGTATTTTTTTTAAAATAGACAGGTAACTGTAATGGCTGGAAAATCAAGGCAGTGTTCTTTAGGCTTTTAAAAATGATTTTCAAGCCATTTCAACCACCTCCCCACTAACACCCTTATAACTCCTATAAATCAATACATTGACCCAAAAAACTTAAAAAACTATCAAAGAAATTGAAATCAAATCGGGTTAGATTTGTCTTTCTTAATTTAGATTTATTTTTTTAAAATGACATTGAGGCTCCAAATAACCATCACCAAACCCCTCCCATTGCATGAAACCTGTGGATACAAAGAACAACCATTTTGGTGGAAAAAAATAACATCAACATTCTCTCTCTCTCTCCTCCTCTCTCAATCCAATGATCTCTCTCTAACTAGGAACCAGAAAATAATAAAAATAAATTTTCATGCCAAAATAGAATTTTCAAAGTTTAAAAGGACCTAAATTGTATTATTTTAAAGATTGAGAATCTAAATGTATTTTTTTCAAAAACACTGGACACACCACCTATTATTGAATTGTTTCTTGTTTTGGTCTCTCTTCTTATAATTTTATATTTTCTTAAGAAATAAAAAACTATTGGTCTTTAACTAAGATTAAATTGTCTAAAATTAAAGTTTGATAACTAACTTGAAAAGTAAAAAAAAAAAAAAAATGCATCCACGGTAATATATGAATGTGTGAACAATGTTTTTTTAATATTGGAAAGACCACACTTTTTAGATTTATATTAATATTCATATTCAGACTCATCTGTTTAAATAAAAAAAAAATAGTATTTATTGCTTTTATCAGTAAATATGGGAATTGCATTTGTTTTTATAGGGTCAATCTCCAACTATTCCAATGAAAGTGGAAATGGAAGGATGTTTGTGACGATAGAGGTTGTCAATGGATATTTATAGAAAAATAATTTTTGTAAATTTTTAAATATATATCTAAAATAAAATTATGTAGTTTTTCTCTTATATTACTTATATTAGCTTTGTTTGATACATATAAAATATTTTAGCCTTTTTTTAATGGTTATAAACTTTCTTTAACAAAAACAGAGTGTGAAAACAAACATGGGATAAATTGATTTAGAAGCCAAATTCAAATGGGGAGTATTATGTCAAGTCTATGTGTAAACTGCTTTCATCCCCTAATCATATTAACTCTATTAATGGTTTGTAGAAAGAAATGGTCCCCCTGAAAATTGAAGTCTTTTGTTGGCTGAGCTAGAAGAGAAACTATTGATACTGATGCTCTAGGTGCCCAATTTGCTTACTGTCAGAGGAATATGTTGATCGTCTCCTTGTCAACTGTCAGAAGCATCGGTTTATATGGTCTAAATTTACAGATTTGTGGGGACTTTCTTGGTGTTGTTCCAGGAGCATGTCGGCCTTGTTTTAGCAGTAGGAATATCTGGCATAAGGAGTATTTCAAAGGAAGGTATGGTCTGTGCTATTTTTTGCTATATCATGGTCATTATGGCTTCTGCGAAATGAGTTTATTTTTAATCATAAGAAGCTTGACTATGATACAATCTTCATTGTGTGTGGATTAAAGCCTTATTTCCAGATTTCCATTGTTTTGCTCTTGACTTGTTGATGGATTGCTTAAATGGACTCCTACCAAACAATCTAGACCTCTAATCCTATGGTCTGCACTTGACCCTTCAGCTTTAAAATGGAATGTGGATGGATCTTCTTCTGGTAAGCTTGGTCCTGCTGGTATACGTGTATTTTGTATTGGGTATTTTCTCCATCCCTGCAGGAATCAGAGACTCCAGTGAAGCAAAACTGCTAGTTGTGGTTAAAACCCTGGAATTATCCTCTTCTAGAGAAGATTTATCTGGTGTGAAGATTATTGTAGAATTTGACTCTTCTAATGTGGTAAACTGGATGCATAAACCATATTAGGCCATGGTATTATCATGAAATCTTTGTCCTTGCTACTCATTTCTCTTCCCGCATGGCTGATGGTCTTGCTCAACAAGGCGTGTCTGGGAATTGTGATTTTATAGCATGGCTGTGAATTCTACAGAGTTTTCTCTAGGGATTTGGTATTTTTTTGAAGCTGCTGGAGATTCATCTGAATATGTTTTTCAGTGGCTGAGTTTTGGAATTTGCTTCAATTAATTATTTTGAAGAACTGCTTGGAGTAAAGTTGAGAACAAGGGTATGCTTGCTTGGACACAAGTTGTTTACTCTGCTTTTTTGTCTTGTTTCGGTGCTCTCTGGTCTTGTTTCGGTAGCTACCTTGTATAAAAGGGTGAAGACAATATATATATATATATACAAGTTAAAAAACATTATGGACTGAAGTTGAATTCCGAACAACCAAGAGGGTATAATTAAGTTGTGAAAATATCAAAATAGGCCATGTGAAAAGACCTGAATGTCTTTGGAAGCATTTTTTTAAGTTTTTTAAATGGAAAAATAAAAATATCATTACACTGTTTCGGTAAATATTACGTATGAATCTGGAACTAAAAAGAAAATTCAAGAAGATAAATTGTGTTGTTTTTTTTTATGGATCATAGATCCTTTACCTCACTGTAATCCCTAAGTTTTTATAGAAAAAACTCGTTGCATAGACTGCCTTTGTCTTTTTCAAGGAAAGAGGTAAGATGTAGGGCAATACAACTATTTGTAGGTCTCCGGGTGGAAAGGTTCTTATGGAATAATAATAAATGAGTTTTATTGGTTTAAAGAATGGTATTTGATTGTCTAATAAAAATATTGATGTGAAAACAGATAGAATTTATAGGATTGAAAGTAAAAGAATCTATAGAATTGTGTATAGAAAAATATTAAAAATAATTGTTATGAAGAAAGAGTAGGAGAAAATATACATAAAAATATGTAAAATAAAATAAAATATGCACAAAAAAATCCAGATTTTTCTTGTAGTCGGATTGTTGCGTCTGATGGCGTGCCTACATACCTGAGCTGAGCTCAGCCAAGCTTGATCAAACCTTTAGAATTATTTTTTTTTTTTTTAATTTCTTGGCACATCGTGTACTAAACATTCCCGTGTTCGTGAAGCCAAAACATCTCATGTTTCAAGAAATCTCAAATGTCCCATTGCATTAGGTTGCTTGCAAGACTAGGAATTGAATTCTTTTCCAAAATGAAATGAATTTGAGATGCCTTTTGGGTGAGCAAAACAACCGAGAAATAAAAAAAATTAAGAAAACCAAGAAAAAAATAATGAAAAATCGAATCGTGAAAAAAAACCGATTAAAATTTTAAAAAAACTGACTGGTTCGGTTCGGTTTCAGTTTTATAAGCTCGAAACCAAAAAAACCGAACCAAAAAACCAAGTCAAACCAGAAAAAACCGAGACAAACCGGTTTGAACTGGTTTTTATCCAAAAAAACCAAACTGAACCGAAACTGGTCGGTTTAAACCAGTTTCGGTTTTTTTAAAAAAAATCAGTTTGGTTGTTTTTTTATAAAAACCGACCGAACCGAAAAATAATCACCCCTGCTTATAAGAATTTAAATGCCAAGAATTCTTTTTCATCTTTTATAATAATATTAAGCTATCTAATATCCCTTGCTCTGATCACCGGTAATTAATCAATTTTATAAATGACTAGTATACATGATCCATTTTCTAGAATATAAATTCGAACAGTTAATATGTGTTTTGATGACTTTAATTTAGTATAAAAATAACTAATATACCACGTGGGTTATGTAATTTGTTAATAGATACATTATTGTATTAAAAATTATATACAATCTTATAAATTTAAATTTATTGTTGGATTCACTTCTATATATTAGTTTTAAACACAAAATAACATAAGTGTTTATATTAACAAAGATAAATATGATATTATCAAATTGTATACGTTAAATTTTAAAAATAAAATACTAATTTGTCCCCATGTCTCATAAATTTTTAATGATAAATTAAATACAATAAAAGCATATTTTCCATTTTTTTAAATCTTTTTAATAATTATATATATTTTCAGTAATGACATCTCAACAAAACATGCAGTAATCCTTGTATAAATTATATATTCGCAAGTTTGACCATGAGAGGGAATTCGAGATATTTGGTAAAGATGCAAGGTAAGAAAAAGAAACCAGCACACCCACAGTAAGAAAAAGAAACCAGCGCAGAGCCACAGGCAGAGGTGCTTCTCAACAAGCTCCTTGAGCATTTTGATCAATGTAGACTGGAGTGGATTGGCTACATGTTTATCCACAAGGAATGGAGAAAATGGTTACATATGTGAAAGAGAGATACAATAATACTCCTATCCTATGATCATCACAGAGAATCGTAAGTACAGAAGCTAAAAGAACTTAATTTAGCTAGATAAATTTTCTTATATAGATGCAATGCCTCTTGCGGGTATATGCACAGAAGAACAATTCAAACCTCAGCATGGAAGAATGTCTCCGTGATGTGAAAAGAGTAGAATACATGTCTAGCCATTTGGATTCCTTGCTGACAGCAATGATGTAAAATATGTAAGAATCCATTTTCCCGCAGAAGGTCGTCTTGAAGCTTCTGCTAAACATAGTCCAGCCAAATATATTAGAGTTCCAAAACAGAAGGGATCGGAGAACTGATTTTTGGCTAATTTTTCAACTTTTTCTTGCAAAATCTTGCCTTCCATTTCCATGCAATCAGGAAAGGAGCAGGGTTTTTTTGCCTTGTCCTTTCTCGAATGTATTTAATTTGCCTGCAACCTTGGATTGCCGTTGTTATTCTGATTTTCAGGCTGAGCTGCACAATATATGTTAGCACGTCAGAAATTACTTCTGGTTTGAACAAAGAAAGGAACATGCCATCAAGAAAAACTTTTTTTTTATTTGGATTGGAGGAAACTCATTTTTCGCATTTTGTGAGCTTAAGTGAGTGAATAAAACTCTAATTGTGTTAGAATCTTATAAAAAATATATGCCCTGACTTGAACTCAAAATTTATTATGCAGATCTCAAACCCTTTATTACCACGTTATGTCTACTAAAACCAAGAAAAACTTCTTGTTAACTGTTAAGAGTGTATTTGCAATTTTGATGATGAAACAGTATTTGAATTTTAAAAATTATTATTATTAATTTATTAAAAAATATTTTCTATTTAAAAAAGTAGATAGATGAGGTAACTTTCCAAGAGAGCTAGCTAAAATTTAATTAAAAAATAAAGAGAATGGAAATGAATTAATGCCCTTACTATAACTCTCCACTCGTTTTGATCTTGACCCGGATCTAAAACTGTTGCTTTTCATTTCACGTGCAGACGTAGGTAAATGAGACAAACGTAGTAGCTGCCACAGAACCCAAGCCGTGTATCGCAACAGTTACATTATGATGATACTTGAAAGATAGGATATCTGGACAGGTTTTCTGCGTCCAATTCACATACATGGATAACATGGGGGGCCTAGCATTCTAGCTGCTCGTCTTTGCAATAGTGAGATGCAGTTCCTATCTAGAAAACTTTCTAACTAGCTCACGGAATTTGTCTAATTCAGGATAGACAGGAAACTGTGAACTGACCGGGGTTCATGTGGGTGTCTGATATAAAGCACGAGAAATGAGCTCAGTTTGACCATGCATGACTTGGTCATCATTTGCTGATATTCTGTCTGAAACCCAAAATGAATAGCCTATAACGCTGAGAGAATTAGAGAAAATAGAGTGTTGGTCGCGATATATCAGAAGGTGAATTAGGATATGGTTCTACTCAGCCAGCTATAATCCTAGATCGAAGGGGAGTAGTGCTCAAACATGCTGCTATAACCCTTTGAATGGGTCTTTCAGAACAACATTTAAATCCTCTATCACGAGGCAAACAAAGGTATATTGTGAGTTAGGATACAGCCAAACCTTGTATTTAGCCACTGTCCCTAGTTGCAGAACATCTGCCCATGGTGAAGTCTAGGCTCCATAGATTCTTGGGAGTCTCTCTAAGCTCGAATGTGGATCCGATGATTAACATGATTTGGAGTGACTGATTTCAAATAATTGTATATTAGTTGAGATGATGTAAAAGATCCGCACGTACCCTACTGTCTGTGAACACATGGAAGATATATATCTTCAACCATTTCTAGATAAACAAGGACGACGGTAGCAGACTGGTTTGGAAAAAAGGGCAGTGCTGGTAAATGGTGACATAGAAAGTAAAATCTTCTGAGTCAGGAACAGGAGGGGCATATGAATGCACATGGTTGAAGTCATCTGAAGTGTTAAATTGTTCTAGATGCACACCATTTTCACGCTTGTTACTTTTTAACCAGGTGATGCAATCCAAGAGTATTTAGACTTCCTTCCATCAAAGTACATTTGATTCTATTATGTTCTATTAGCAAGGAGAAAAAAGAGTAAAATTCACCGTTAAATCGAATGAAAAAGGTTTCTGTTACGTTTTACTAAAGTTTATGAATGTAAGTAGAAGGAATTAATGTACTCAGTTCTCAATCATTTGCAATTAATGGAAAGCACCTGCTAAGACATTATGTAGGAGCTGAAGAGACATGAATTCTTGCCAAACCTAGCTAGCTTCTTCACTTCTTTACTCATTCATTGAGCTTTTATGGGCATTAAATTTGAAAGCTCATTGATTATACTATGAAAAGAAATCTTTGGATATCCTAATTGACTCTAAGCCCGTACTGGTGGTAGCTCTAGTTTTCACCAAGGGGCATGCATGGTCTGCGTGTGAATCCTGTCAAAACTAGACAAAATTAATTCACATTTCAATGCTTAGTTTAGATCTGCTTAAATTAAAATGGGTTTCAATGAATCAATCAAGCGGTAGGTGGAGCTAATCTATGGCAGCATAATTCTCAACATTTGTAACAGTGGCAACACATGCTAGATAACAGGCCAAGCATCCCAAGGCTACAGGTATAATGGAACTGCAGCATGTTATCGTAGTATGCGTGATGATTCTCATATAAAACACAGAGAAACCGAATTAGATGCATGTGCAGGGAAAGCAAAAAAAACTTAGGATCATCAGAAAAATGTTTTATCGGTATTGGACGAAAAAGGAAGTCAATCCATTAATGATATGGTATAAATTAAATTCTTGATTAAGAATTATTGAATCAAACTTAGAGCGACAACTTTTTTTTAATGTAACTTAAAAATGACTGGTTCTTATTACAAAATCAAGGCAGCCAGTACCAGTGTACCACTATGGCATCACATCCCCTGACTTGCCAAGGAAAGATGGACACTTTCACACCACAAGATCTACACGTGCAGTTCAGACAAATCAGAAAAGTTGCACCATTTTTGGAGAGGGGAGAGTTGGGTTAATTTGGGACCATTTTTTGCTCCTGCAAGATGCACCGTCCCACTATGGCGTAAGTCTTGTCGTGCTCCCTTGTTAATTTAGGGTCCGTCCAAGTTTATGAAACAATACCGGCATGCATTTTCACGAGTAAGGATCGTAAACAATACCGGCTATAAAGAGAACTAAACTTTTGGTGTGGTATGAATTGATGAGATTCTTGAATCACGAAGGAACTATGAATCTTCAAGTTGGTTTGACATGGTTTTAGACATTAAACCTTGCAGTATCATGCTGACAGGGCTTGCCGGAACTAGGTTGAATGATGGGGGTAATGGCACCTCAAACTTTAAAGATATTTACATTTTAGTTCTTTCTTAAATTATACCCTTTAAAATACAGTTTATTTTATAGGAAAGACACGTTTCGCTTTCTCAAAAATCATTTATAATCTGTGTGGATTTCTCTTTGTTATCTTATTTTCCAGCTTACCATGTTTGTTTATATATATATATATATTGGCCCCTGATCCTAAATTTAAGCTTACGCCCCTGGTACCGTGGCCTTTTTTTAGTTAAATCTTAACGAGCTTGTGATTTATGAATTTACGAGTCTTGATATTTGCGAGCACTTGCTCTTCATTTTATAAGAGTTTTCCAAAGTTACTCGCATGAACAGAACTATATTTATAATTCTTGGGGCTTGATTTGATTTGGCGGAGTTGGTGGGCAAATCTTATATCCTCACAAAATCATGCTCGTCATGTATAATTTAGCTGACTTAAATTATCATACAAATATGATGTTCTATGAAGTCATCTAAGATTTGATAAAATTGACTCGGCTTCTTCGTATATCTCCTTGCTTGGAAGCTTGTCAAATTTCGGGACTGTTTGATGTGAAGAGCATCTAGAAATTAAGTTCTCGTAGTTAACACCTGGTGATCAATTATCAAGTGACATGAACCCGTGACTCTGATCTAAAGGTGCCTAGGGGTTCGGATTTTATGCTGTTCAAAGAATTTTGAAAACCTTTCCTTGATTTCAAGCATGCGTAGAACAAAACATCATGGCCCCACAAATAAAGCACTAGCCATAATGGAGTTGTTTATCAACTTTATAACTGGATTACCATAACCGAGTATTTCTGATAAAAATCATTAACTGATTGGGTGAGGCGAGCTGCAGTTAAAGATAGAGAAAGGGAGTAGTGGATATGGCCATGGATGTTTCTTTTCAAGTGTGTACAAGGCTAGGTGTCCTGGCTTTCGGCTATGGGTGTAGTTTTATCTGGCAGACCACTAGCATACGAACGTCCAGATTTGATCAAAAAAGATTATATATCCTTGGTCAGGGCCCCTTTCCTGTGTAAGAACACGTCAATTCTTTTTCCTCCCCTCCACAAATTAATGACTTGATTTAACAGGGATTAACTTAACTATTTTAGGGCTGTAAAGAATTTCAAGTTTCATGTACTTGAATATTGCAGATGCTGAAAAATGGGAGGAATGTTTATAGATTAATGGGTTCACTTACTTTCTTTTGTGTGGTATAGGAATTTAATACCTTTTTTTTTTGTTTGAATGAAGTTAAAAAAGAAAAATATAAATAATAATAAAAAAAACCAATTCTATTGTGTAGATTAAAGTGGATTAATATGAAAGGGATGATATAATTATGTATCGTGTGGATATATATATATATATATATATGATACAAATTCAAATTCTAGTTTTAATATGAATAATTTATCTTACTAAGAAAAAAATTAAAGCCTAACAAGAGAACTAATTTGATTTGAGAAATAAAAAGAAAAACTATAAATTCTAAGATAAAATCTCAGGTTTATCCTGGTTAATTTAGTAAAAACCTATGAAAAACCTGGTTATAATTTGTTAATTTTTTAATAAAAACAATACCATTTTATTTTATAAAAAAAAATTAAAGGCGAGGCCTGGAAACAGTTTGTACACCGGGCAGGTTAAAAAGCTATGCTCTGAATTGAGCCCTGGACAGGCAACTTAGCAACGTTAATTATTTCTTCTTCTTCCGTCTGACATGGGATCTTCAAATTGAGTCGACATTGAATAGGATGGCGGACTTATAGGGTCCTCTGCAATCTGATGAGCTCCAACTCACATACGTGTCTTGTAGCAGCAGATACAAGATTCTTTCC
>Ga0325411_1007362_pt1 | contig 12001 bp, 5 predicted proteins | sample PopdelMetagenome_13_FD_206181 | JGI IMG/M metagenome (GOLD analysis project Ga0325411, IMG submission 206181) | Populus deltoides microbial communities from Bellville, Georgia, United States - Xylem-PdIQD-R4 | ecosystem: Host-associated > Plants > Phyllosphere > Stem > Wood/Secondary xylem...
TACCACAGCCATGTCATGAACTATTGCCTCTTGAATGGCTCAATGCAAATTACTACGCATTCAAGAGGAAAATAATTGTATTGACGAGCTTCATTTTTTGACCAAAATCATATATATATATATATATATATATATTCAGTTTCTGACTTTCTGCTGTATAGCCTGTAATTAAGGGTTATATATAATATACAAATCTGATCCTAATTATTATGGAGTTACGTACGTAGTTCCAGCCAAGCCCCATTTATTTCGATCACATGGATCAGGAAGTCCCCACATCAATATTTCAGAAAATCGAGAGCTGCTGCGTTATGGTGCTAAGAGTTTATTTGTGAGTTGAGGTAGTTTTTGTTATATCAGTTAAAAAAAAAAAGTAAGTTTTAAAAAAATATAGTTATGTGTGGTTAGTTGAATTTAGATATGAGTTTGGTAAAAATTGTGGTTGAGATTTATGTGTAGTAAAAAACATTACAGTGTTTGTAAGTATGGTTGTGGTTGCTTTTTAAAGTGTTTTTTTACTTGGAAATACGTCAAAATATATATTTTTATTTTTTAAAAAATTATTTTTGATATCAGTGCATCAAAATGATCTGAAAACACAAAAAAGTATTAATTTGAAGTAAAGAAAAAATAAAAACAATTTAAATTTTTTCAAAAGCGTTTTTGAAATGCAAAAATGAACAGGATTTTACAAAACTCAGTTAAAAAACATGTAAAAACTGTTTCATGTTCAAACTCAATTTTTTAGTAGATCTTACAATACAAAACACAATTTGGTTTGTTACCAAATATTTTGGTGTGTTTGTTGCACTGTAAACACAAAATCAGTTGCAAAACAAATGTGCGGCCCTGTTTATTTCTGCATTTTAAAGGCGCTTTTAAAAAAGTTTGAAATTTTTTTATTTTTTTCTATGCTTCAAGTTAATATTTTTTTATGTTTTCAGATCATTTTAATGTACTGATTTCAAAAATAATTTTTTAAAAATAAAAAAATATTATTTTAATATATTTTTAAATAAAAAAATATTTTTTAAAAAAATTACAACTATTCTTCCTATCAGTCACTGTGTCGCGTGGGAGAGTCAAAAAAACAATAAATGGGATGCTAGTCGCTGTCCTTATTGACTATTGACTGTGACATGTGGGAGAGTCAAAAACAGTAAATAAACATGTCGAGTGTAATAGAATTATTTGGTTGGAGTCTCTACCTCATAATTTGGAGTCTCTGATTGTTAAAGGATTGTTTTCCGTGTATTTGCTATTAAGTGTTCTTAACAAAAACAATAAATTAACATGTAAATGTATTTATATTAAAAATATTATAATTTATATTCTAAATATTATTATTTTTATTATAATTCAACATCTTTATATAAAAAATATAATTATTTTTATTATAATTTCAATTATTAATATCAAAAATATTATTATTTGTGCTATAAATATTATTATTTTTATTATAATTCTTTTAGGAGCTCTGGTGTAGTATTCATTGGCAATGGGTCCAGCATTTAGACCCAATTTTATTGGGTCTGCCGTCAGGATCCCGTGCTCTTAGTCCTACATCAAGACTCATTTCACTTGGATCCTGAATTTGAAGTCAAGTCTCTTGGTTCTGTGTAAGACCCAATCCTCTTGGGTTCTATGTCAAAACTCAAGAACCTTGGGTCTTTTTTAATATAATTATTTGTGTTATAAATAATATTATTTTTCTTATAATTTAAGGTATTTATATAAAAAATATTATAATTTATGTTCTAAATATTATTATTTTTATTATAATTCAAACTATTCATATAAAAAATATGATAATTTGTGTTCTAAATATTATGATTTTCATTATAATTAATATTATTAATATTAAAAATACCGTTATTTTTATTATAAATAACATGCACATGGGTTCAGCAAACCCCCTAGGAATTGGAGACCCATGCGGTTGAGTCTGCAGACCCTGCTGAGAAGAAAAATGAAAAATAATATCAATTATTGTTGTTGTTGTTGTTAATAGTTAATAATGTTTTTTAAAAAACTTTGGCCGGACAGGTTTAGTATTATTATTAATATGATAAATACTAATATTTGTTTTCTAAATATTATTATCTTTATTATAATTAAAAGTATTAATATTAAGAATATTACTATTGTGATATAAATATTATGATTTTTATTATAATTAATATTATGAATATTAAAAATATCGTTATTTTTATTATAAATATTATAATCTTGATTATAATTAATATTATTCATTTAATAATTAATAAATTTATAGAAAATATTATAAATGTTGAAAAACAAAAAACAAATTTGATTTGTAGTGTAAAATTAAGAATTAATATTAATATTATTATTATTGTTATCATAATTAGTAATTTTTTAAAAAAAGTTATTTTGCCATCAAAGAAAAACCATAATTTTTTTTGAAAAAAAATATAAGAACATGAACAGATAAGTTAAATATTATTATTATATTATAAATATTATTAAATTCATTAATATTATTAAATTTACAATAAATATTATTACTATAAAAAAAATATTGAATTGATTTTAAGGGTAAAATCAATTGTAATTGTAATTGTTATTATTATTATTATTATTATTATTATTATTCTTAACTGGAGTCTAACATCTCCTTCCAAACCTAAAAAATTCGGGACTCGAAAAGTGCACCTAACCCAAGTTGCTTGAGAGGGACAGAAGCGTAGACCCAAATCTCTTGCGTCTTGCAACACCACCTGACCCAAGACACTTGGGTCAGGCTTTTGGACCCAAGGCAAGTGGGACTAATGTCTTAACTCAAGTCTAATGGGTCCGGCGTTGCAGCCAGACCCACCGTTACCGGGTCTGTCATTTAAGATAGGTTCAAAGCTCTTGAGTTAAGTGTTGCAGACAGATCCACTTAAACATGGATAAGTCTAATATTATTATTAATATTAAAAATATTATTCTTTGTATTATAAATATTGGAGTGTCCGGGGAACGTTGTCTTTACTGTTTGTAAGTAAAAAATTATGGTTGGCCGTTGGGTCCTACTGCTATTAGGACCCAATGACGTTAGGTCCTGTTGCCAGGAGGACCCCATGATGTTAGGTCCTGTTAAACCCATCAACGTTGGATCCTACGCCTAGCAGCACCCATCAAACAGGATTGCGTTTTGCCCCTAGCAATAACAGTAACAACAACAACAATAACGACAATAATAAAATATTTATCCAAAGAATTAATATTATATTATACGACAAATATTAAATTAAAAGGGATCAAGATTTTACAATATAATAACTTTTTTTTCATTCTCAATTAAAAAATATATTGGCCGGTTATTGAGAAGTAATTCAATCTTTTCACAAGGTTTACTAGTTATTATTAGATTAATCAAGAATAATTTTATCTTTTTGCCTTTTTAAATAACAATAAAATTATTAAACTACCATTAAAAGCCAAAATTCTTTAATTTGCATCTATGAGTTTTTTTGTCTTTTCATCTTAGTTTTTTAGTTATAATCAAATTGAATGAAAAACAACTTAATATTTTAATAAATATAAAATATTATTTAAAAAACAATTGGCATGTAGGTTGCTGTTTTGCTATTCAAACGGCACGTGACAGGGCTTTTAGGGATCAAACAGTGGCTTTCAGGGTGATATTCGAATCGTCTTAACAACCTCTTCATCCTAGGCGACATGTGTGGCTTGCTGATCTTTGATTTAGTGTCAGTGGTATTTTTGTTTTTTTTTCATTACCTTTTTTTCTTTATCTTCAATTAATGCTCCTAACACTCCAAGTTTTCAAAACAACCCTTTAATTTTTTTTCCTGATTTAGTTGATGTTTTTTTAATTACTATTTTTTATTTGAAATAATTTATAAAATTGGATTTTCTTTAATTTTATCATTCTTCAATTTTTTTTCATTTGTCAGATTTTGTCCATATTCGTTTTTTTTGTTATTTGTTTTATTGGAGATCATTTTTAAAATTGAATATTTTTTAACGATTTCATCCTCTTTCAGTTTTTTCTCCTATAAGATTTGATCCTCATTATTTTTTTTATTTGGTAAATTTTTTAAATTGATATATTTTTTTTCATCCTTCAATATTAAATTGATTGGGAATTGATTTATTAATTGAGTTTGGGTCTAGATTTTCTTTCTTCTCCTTTTTCAGTATTTTATTGACAACTCATTTTTTATATTTGATTATTGCCCTTTTTTTATTCACTTTTGTAGCTGACTTTTTTTAGTCATATTATTAAATTAATTAAAATTATTAAAACCAATCAATTGAAATCATATTATTAAATCAATTCAATGATCTAGGTCTTAAATTTTTCTTAATTTTTTAAAAACACTAGCATCGCTTTACCATTTTTTTTTTATATTAAAATTTTTTTTGACCTAACCCGTGATATAACACAAGCCACCTTTCTAGTAGTAAATTAAAAGAGTATCTTGTTTTACTTTTTTTTTATTATTATTGCTCAACATACGATGCAGATGAGTGGCCTTTTTTTTTGTTCATGGTTTGTTATTTGTTTTGGCCCTTATATTGTTTTTTTTTAATTCAATTCTTTCACATTATATTTGGATGAATTAAAGGTTGATAATTCCTTTGGGATCATATGATTCATCATTCTATTTGTGTCCAAATACAACTCACTTTTGAATTGATGCTTTGATTTGTAAAATTAGATTTGATTTTATTAATTGAAAATTTTAAAATAATAGGGATGAAATTTAACACAAAAACAAAGACCCAACCCTATTTTCTTCTTCTTTTTTTATTGTTCATAGGGCGCCGAAAAGTACACTTTAATCCCTATATTTCTTACCCTCTTCATTTTCTCCTTTTTTTTGTTTGGTTTCTCAATCCTAAATTTTATTTTTTTTACATTTCAATCCGTTAAATTTAAAAAGAGAGAGAAAGTTAAAAAAAAATATTAGATGAGAGAGAATGTTGTTGGTTGGACCAAAATGGTTGGTTTTTTTCTATGGAATTCTCTTGATAAAATGAGTTTTATTGAGGTTTTTTTTAATCTAATTTCATTAGAAAAGTGGATATTTTATTTAATGTTTTGATTTTAAATCAATTTACAGGTACTCCTGTCCCCGTTTGATGGCCTTAATTTCTCCGGCTTCTTTCTCCGATTTTGGGCAGCCTTATTTTTTCAGCCCATTCGAGCTTGGAGGGCAGGCCGTTCGAACCCTATTTTTCTTGAACCGCCATCAGAATTGTTTGAGAATTATTAATGTGTTAAAGGGACATTCGGCATTAAAAGTGGGCCTTATCCCGTGAAGCACCTCATGAGAGTTAATTGAGAAATTGGTACAGGCTAAATTTGTTTCCTATTTTAAAAATATTTAAAAAATAATATTTTTTTATTTTAACTTTTTTTAAATCGTTTCCATGTATCAATGTTAAAAATAATATTTTAATATATTTTAAAAAAATTATTTTAAAAAATAACCATACCTACTATAACAAACAAGTTTTTAATTTTAATGCCTGGACTCATTTATATTTTCTATCATAGGATATTTTTGTTTTCTCATTTATACCCCATTCTTTTACAGAATTCTCTCCTTATTAATGACAAAGCATTGATTTATAAATACCTTAATTTTTTATTAGACTGGTTATGAATATATAAATAGGTTAAAAAAAACTAAAATTATAAAATATAATAATATAAACCAAAATTAATATAATTAAGGTAAAACATACTTTATTTCTGTAAAAAAAAAAAAAAAGAACTTGAACCAAATTGATCATATTCCTTACAGTCACCATACAACATGATATGATTATGAGCGTGTTTGGCAGTGTGGTTGCGGGTGCTTTTCAAATAGCTTTTCGTGCCGAAATGCATGCCAATGATGTTTTTTTATTTTTTAAAAATCATTTTTGACATCAGCACATCAAAACGATCTAAAAAGTACAAACCGCACTCAATTTTAGCAAAAAAAAAAAAAAAAAAAAAATTCAAATTTGGAGGAAACGCAGGTACAAACGCAGTACCAAACGTTCCCTATATCGACTCCCTACAACCACAAACTCTCGCCGATCAAATGGACAGCAGCAGTAAATCATGATTTTGAGTATTTTTGAAAATATGATATACATTTTATTTTCAATTAAGTTTAGTATAATTTTTTATTCCATATAGTCCAGGGCTATTTTCAATTGACCAATTAAGAATTCTCAGTTATATTAATACTAACATGTGTGTAAAGATGTAATCATCAATTCTCTCACGAGGCCACAATTACTACGAGCAAACATATAAATTTAATGACGAAAAATATATTTTTGTTATGCTACCTTTCCATATTTTGTATCTAACGTATGTACTTTAATTAATTTTCTCTTTAATATTATTAATTCATTACACAACCAACTACAATAATAATTTACAATGTTTTTTTTTATTAGTTTGGTCCTGTTGTCATTTTGATCTTTTAATTTTTTTTTTCTAACAATCTATTCCTTTAAAGTTGTGTTTATTTAAAATTGAGCTTGGTGGTTTGTTTTGCTTGTGTGGAATATAGGATCTTAGGGTGTCGAAAAAAGAAACCATCACTCGGTCGATGTTCGGTTTGACAAATTCAAATGAAACTTGTTTTTATTTGAAGCAACTAGAGCTATGGGAATCAAATTTGAGCAATTGATAAATATTCAATCTCTTTTTCTTTAAAGAATTAGAGATTGAACTGCAAGGTTATGGGAAAGACCAACCCTATATTTTTTGGTAATTAAGTTTGTTTTCAATTTAATTTTTTTAAATCGAGTTTATTTAGGATTCAACTTAATAATTTTTTTTGGTTGGCTAGAAATTAGGATCTTGATATGTCGAGGAAATATTCGAACGCACAGTAAATGTTTAATTTTATAAAATAAAATTCAATTTTATTAATTTAAAAGAATGCAGAGTTAACATTTGAAATGGAAGATGAAGTGAAAGAGGCCCAGGAATTTCTCTGTGGGCGAAAGTGTCCCAAATCATAAAGATAATCCAACCACTCACCAAAAGACCCAGCCCACGAAATTAAAATAAAACTAAAAAGGTGCCCTGCTGAAAGAAAAGGGTAATTGAATTTAAATAATAATAATAATAATAATAATAATAATAATAATAAAAGAGAGAGAGAGGCTACGCAGTATTAAGGCAACTTCTGCATTTTTTTTTTTTTTTTTGGGTTTGATAGAGATTTATGGAGACATGCACAAGGAAGGAGTCATTAATAAAAAAGCTTCTTTTGATCATTTTCCATGCAAGGCGCAGCGCACGGTGACAGACACATTCGCGGTCTCAAAAATGTCTTTGTGCTTCAATCTCCTTTGATAAAGTGGTCTCCTTGAGTTATCAATCATAATCGCAATCATTAAGAAAAGGTTGACAGACACATTCGCGGTCTCAAAAATGAAAGATGAAAGCCAGTCCACAGATTTTTTTTTTTTTTGAATTTCGACCTTTCAATTTGAGATATTTGTCGTCATTCACTCTTGGGTTATTATTTTAATTAATTGAATGTGTGTTTATATATATATATAATTTTTTTAATATTAAAAAAATATATAAAATATAGAAAATATTTTAAGTGCTTTGGATCTGACATGCATGCCTTGACCCAACACGCTGCAACAACTTTTAAAATAAAAAATGAAAAAAACAATGCCCCATACTCCTTTAAGGCTCTAACCATATACAATGTAGTTCACAGTACAAACACTCTATATGTTTATAGTGTGATTTTTTTTCCTATAAAAAACATTAAAACTATTATTGAAGTATCCTAAATAATGTTTTATAAAAAAACAATTTAAACTATCCTTGAAATATCATAAACAAAAATGCTTCTCTAACCATCTACAATGTGGTTTACAGTACAAACACTCTATATTTATAGTGTGGTTTTTTTTTTATTTTTTTATAAAAAAATTAAAACTATCATTGAAGTATCCTAAATAATGTTTTATAAAAAACAATTTAAACTACCCTTGAAGTATCCTAAACAGAAATGCTAAATAATTTTTTTTTATAAATTTTTTCTATTTTTTATATAAAAAATTAAAATACTCTTGGACTATCCTAAACAGAAATCTTAATTATTATTTTTTTATTTTTTTCTTTTCTATAAAAAAATATTTAAATTACTTTTGAAGTATCACAAACAAAAATGCTAATTTTTTTTTATAATTTGTTTTATTTTTTCTATAAAAAAATATTAAAACTATCCTTGAAGTATCATAAATAATTTTTTTATAAATATTTTCTATTTTTTATTAAAAAAACATTTAAACTACCATTAAAGTATCCTAAACAAAAATCATAATTATTTTATTATTTTTTATAAGAAAATATTTAAACTACACTTGAAGTATCATAAATAGAAATGCTAATTGATTTTTGTTTTTAAGTTTTTATATTTTTTCTATAAAAAAAATATTAAAACTACCCTTAAAGTATTATAAATAATTGTTTTATAATTGTTTTCTATTTTTTATATAAAAAAACATTTAAATTACTCTTGGAGTATCCTAAATAAATTTTTTTTATAAAGTTTTTCTATTTTTTGTTAAAAAACATTTAAACTACCCTTGAGGTATCATAAACAAAAATGCTAATTAATGTTTTTTATATTTTTTTAATTTTTTCTATAAAAAACATTAAAACTACCATTGAAGTATCCTAAATAATGTTTTATATAAATGTTTTCTATTTTTTTTATAAAAAAACATTTAAACTACTTTTGAAGTATTCTAAATAGAAATGTTAATTAATTTTTTTAATAGTTTTTTTTTAATATTTAAACTACACTTGAAATATTTCCTTGAGACATCATAAGTCAAAGTTCCGGATGACCATAATTTATTCAAATCATTAATCAACAATTGAAGAAAAACATCTATATCCCAACCCAGACTATTAGGATCAGGTATGACCCCGATCGAGAGTTACAAAATTTTTTTTGTATTACATGAAACTAGTCAATTTATAATTTTTCGCCCAGAGGTATTACAACCATAGATAAAAATATAAACTTCAACCTCATACACATCTCTGGTGGCAAGTTGTAAACTGTGAGTATCACCGATCAACAAGAATAAGAAGCAACAGATGACCCTAATGAATTGAATCCGTCTATACATAACTCAAAGCGTACGTCCTTTAATTCTATTGAAAACTGATGCATCATATTAAAATGTTTTCAGGCTTCATGTAATAGCCTACAAAATTCAATAGATTTATGATATACTGCTTATTCGTAATAAACAAGAGATATGGTGATTTTTTTTATTACATTCAATTGATGCATTACATGATACCATCTATCATTTCAATAATCAAACATCATTAAGTAATTCGGTATGTCATATATACACACACACATATACATGATAGTACTACAAAAAAAAGGACACATGTCTATCGTGTTTATAACATGAAGTGTTCATACACACCATAATTTACAACCACAACTTTGAATGTCAACATCATAAAGTTTTTACACAATACAAGTCATCTATTTGTACTATTACATAGTTTATTACAAAATACTTATTAAAAAATTACTAAATGCGATGGTTATAAGATGTCCCTGTTACAAACCAAACTCAATGTAAGTGTATAAGCACTTCTTATAATATATTTGGACAATATATATATTATTGTAATTGTGTTAACATTTAAATAGATAGATTCTCATTAATAACTTCTTATTAAATCTATCCTTAATATTTTACTTCACATCTTTGTACGACCTTATGCCACATCATTTTATTTAAACTATATTCAACATCAATTGATAATATGTATTATGGTTTAGGAATCCTTGTGGGTCTAACGTCCTTCCAAGTAAAACTATTCTCTCCTCACTATAATCACTTTGTACATGGTTCTTTAAATATTAATTCCAATTGTAATTGACACACTAGTATTCTTTACTTCAGTGTATAAATAAGTACTTTCAAATGTGAATATTATTAGCCAATGTTAATCTTATCTTCTATTCTTGGTTATCCAACATGTATACCATTAGTTGAAGTTAATCTTATTATTCATTCTCGGTTATTCCACATGGATAACATTAGCCAAAGTTAATCTCATTATTCATTTCCAGTTCTCCAACGTGAATACTATTAGCCAAAAATAATCTCATCATTCATTGCAATTCATGAATAATTTAAACAATTGAATTCGGGTAGCAACATTATGCAAGAATACTTCAAAAATTTAATAAAATTAGATGAACCTACCTGTTCCTCCTTTAGTATGTCCTCGCCCAGTCGAAGATTCAATGTTGGTTGCACTTCCTGACACACAATGACCATTACTCGGTATATTTTTATCTAGGCATCATCAAAGATCATTTTCACAAACATATATATGCACACACATATATTCATACAAACATCTCATGTGTTTGTGCATTTGTATAGCAATAATGTTATAATAAGACATTCATTCCCAAATTTAATGAAGGTCATCTACAGAAATTAAGTCATTATAACACTGAAAATCATTAACAAAAACTAAGTCACTTTGACACTAAAAATCGTCAATAAAAACTGAGTTGTTTTAACATTGAAAATCACCAACGAAAACTAAGTCATTCTGACACTGAAAATCATCAATGAAAACTGAGTCACTCTGACACTGAAAATCATAAACAAAAACTGAGTCACTCTGACACTAAAAATCATAAACGAAAACTGAGTCATTACGATATTTATTTTCCCAAGTTCATACATAAAGTCAAAAGCAAGTTTTCTTCCTAAAGATTATACCTCAATCTAGTTATGGACATAGACCACAACACAATTCACCTCCAAGAGTTTATGAAGCAAGGATAACATGTAATGTCTTCATTCCATTATAATTACACTCAATCATCAAACATTGTAAGGAGGATCTATTAATTACTATTATCTTCATGAAGATTTTTCTTTTCTATTTTCTTCTAAGATAAACGAAGTCCAAGTCACTTCCATACCGAGCATACTTTGTGTTCTTCATATGATATCATCAAATTCTCATCTATTATAGCATGACATAAGGTGTTATATGCATTTCAATTTACAAAGTTTTACCAAACATGTTCAAGACTCATATTCATTTCCACAATCTCATCAAGTTCATTACAATGTTGTCAAGTAATATACAATTAAGTTCAAACATGCACATTTTCAAGGATTTTCCTTCCTAAGCTTTCATGGGGCCAAAACATGAGGCATTGATATCAAGTGTTTATTTTTTCATTCTCAATCATATTATTCCAAATAATAAAACACAATCTAATAATTATTTTCACATTATATATGAGTTCAATTTCTACCCATTTAGTTTGTTTCTCTAAGGATGTTCATCATACAAAGATTTCCTCTTGACCAAAACACAATATTTTCCTTCCTTCTAGTTTATTCACGTAAATTATTACTTTTATTATAAACATTTATATGTTATCATGCATTAATCATATTTCAATTCTCCAAGTTCATAATCAAACATTCTACAGCTCATGATGCAAAATAAGGGTATTACATTTGTTAAAATTCTATTTCAGCCAAAGCATTTGATCCTAAGTGCTTATCAAGGTCACAATTAACACATTGTATCATACCAATCTATCCTCCTTTCATCTATTCAATAAGCCAGTCTTAGCTAGGGTTTCTTCTTTAATATGCATCAATTTTTTTGTTACAGAATCTGAAATTATACTCTTCTCATCCTAATTTTCCAATTTCTTCGTTTAATTTTTTGCAATCAAGGATGCAAGAACTTTAGGTCACCTCATTTGGGGTTTCTTTCTCGTTTTGCCTCGTAATCTCAAAACAACAAATGTAAAAGTAGAGTTACCCTTACCACATGACCTTAGATAGAATTTGAGCCATGTTTTGGTGGTTTTTTTTTTCTTTCCTCTCGGTTTTCTTCCCTTCCTCTTTTCAATGTTTTCGGTGTCTCTTTAAAGCCAGGAGTGGACATACATGTCATAGAAGG
>Ga0325411_1007365_pt1 | contig 11999 bp, 11 predicted proteins | sample PopdelMetagenome_13_FD_206181 | JGI IMG/M metagenome (GOLD analysis project Ga0325411, IMG submission 206181) | Populus deltoides microbial communities from Bellville, Georgia, United States - Xylem-PdIQD-R4 | ecosystem: Host-associated > Plants > Phyllosphere > Stem > Wood/Secondary xylem...
AACCCCATTTTGTTGAGGTGTATATGGACAAGAACGATGTGAAATAATGCCCTTTTGTAGTAACAAATCATGAAAGTCACGTGACATATATTCCCCACCCGAATCAGATCTTAATACCTTAATACCAGTAGAAAATTGGGTTTCAACATAGGCAAGAAATGTCTTAAAGACGGAAAGAACCTCAGATTTGGAACGTAGGAAGTATACCTAAGTAAACCTACTATAATCATCAATAAAAGTTACAAAGTACTTGGAATGAGCATGAGAAAGTATCGGTGAAGGTCCCCAAACATCACTATGAATAATATCAAAATATTTTGTGGCACGACTACCATGAGAAGGAAAAGGAAGAGTTTTACTCTTACCTAACTTACATGTTGAACAATCAATCAAAGCATCGAAAGAAGAAAATTTATCTTTATTACCCAACAAACCAGAATTCAACAATCGTGATAAAACAACAGAATTTGGATGGCCTAAACGTTTATGCCAAACTTCACTTTTATTTAGAACATTCGAGCATGCAAAAGAAAGACAACTAGGAATGGAAAAATGCAGCGAAAATAAGCGTCCAACTTTAGGCCCCTTCGCGATTACTTTCCCCGACACCTGATCCTGCACAAGACAACCATTACGAGAAAAATGCACATCACAGTTATCATCCACCAGTTGACCAACTGAAATAAGGCTAGTAGACAGTTCCGGTGATACAAAAATATTCGTGAAGGTGGGATCAATATCTCCAATTTTAGTGATGGGTATATGACCACCATTAGCAACCTGAATCTGTGATGAACCATGATACTCTCGCACATTCTTAAGCATACTAGATGAGTTGGTCATATGATTTGAAGCAGCGGAATCAGCAAGCCAAAGTTGTGAATTGGAAGTATTACCTTGTAGCCCTAGGGCCGAGAGGGCTGTAATGATCATTTGCTGCACCATTTCTGGAGTAAGAGAACTGGTAGCGACTATCACAGATGAGCTTTCAGATACCACCGCTGGAAAGGCCTGTATTTTTCGGTTTTGAGGACGAGTGGGACACTCCTTGATAATATGCCCTTGCTGTTTGCAATAATTGCAGAACTTCTTTCTACAATTGTTAGCAATGTGGCCATATTCCTTGCAGCTATAACACTGAACATTGCCCATATTCCGGCCTCTACCTCTTCCCTGGACAGCAAAGGCAACTGCAGCTGGGTTGTCCTGCTTTAGAGAACTTTGTGTAAGGACTCGCTGTTCTTCCCGCAGTAATTCCCCAAAACAACCATCCAAGGAAGGCAAGGGAGCTCGGTTCATCAAATTCGAGCGAGTAATCTCAAATTCAGATCTCAATTTCATGAGAAATTGATCACGCTTGCTCTGCTCATGCACCTTCTGAACAACCGAGAGGGATTCTGCTGGAATCTGGGCATAAATGATATCAGTATATTCTGCCCATAGGTTCTGAAAACCAGAATAATACTCCTGAATAGAAAGATTGCTTTGAGAATAATTAGAGATGTCGTTTTCTAATTGAAAACGTCTAGCATTATTATCTTGATAATAAACCTTCTTAAGATATTCCCACATGGTTCTTGCTGTTTTGTATGGCCTCAGATTAAGAATAATAAGGGGGTCAACTGACCCTAGTATCCAGGACATTACCCGAGCGTCCTTGACCTTCCATAAAGACAATTTTGTAGCATCAGTAGGGGCTGGATCACTCCCATCAACATGACCCCACAATTCTTTTCCTGTGACAAATACTTGAAACTGAAATTCCCAAGCAAAATAATTCTTCCCAATAAATCGGACACCAAACAGATCAGAATTGTTTGACATCTTTGTAGTGATGCACAAAAAATCACAGAACAAGGAGACTATAAACCTCAGCTGACAACTGAGAACCAAACCAAAAGAACCAAGAAACTAAGAGTCCTCTGTATCTAGGACTGATTGCAAAGAGCCAGGAGACCGAGAGTCCTATGTATCTAAGACTGATCCAGAATAACCCAGAAACCGAGAACAACAAGAAAGAACCTGATTTTGGAATACAAATTCAAAGGTATAGCTCTGATACCATGTCAAATTGGCTGAATGAATACTCTTTACATGAGAGTCCTGTCCCTTAAATAGGAAGGAATCCTGATTTACATCAATCCTGATTTACATCACATTCCTATAATTTAGGCCTAAATTATAGGAAGATACTTATCCTATAATTACACTCCTATTTTAGCTGTATTTCTATCAATAACAACTACTGCCTCTGCTAACAATGACTCCTACTCTTCTCCTGCTTTTCTACCTTGGATGCAAGTTTGAAGACATCATTGAAAGTCCAACATGGTTGCAATTGGACAAAACTAGAAATTTCTTCACGAAGCCCAGCAACATAGCGAGCTATGGTCTGCTCCTCTGGTTCAATGACATCACATCACAACATCAAATGCTTAAACTCAGTGGTATATTCCTCAAAAGTCAACCCTTCTTGTCTGAAATTGTGAAATTTATGGAAAGCATCCATTGTACAAGTCTCTGACAAAAACTTCCTCTTCAGCTCCTTCATTTTTTCCCATGTTATAATCCGCCTCTTCCCTTCTTGCTCTCTTTGTTTCTTCAAGTTGTCTCGCCAAATGGAGGCATGTTTCTTCAACTTGATTGCCACAAGTTTCACCTTCTGACTTCCAGACACGTCATTAAAGTTAAAAATTCTTTCTACAGCATTAATCCAATCAATAACTCTCCTGGAAAGGATCGATGTCTTCTTCATCATCTAAATCCTCATGCCCAAGATTAGGAGGAAGACTGTCATAATTCATAGCTTGAAGTTGTTGGACCTGCTGCGCCTACCTTCTTAACTCGTTCCTTTCAATATCATGAAGATCACGTTCACGTATTGAATCTGCTGGAGCAGCATGATTTTTTACATGACGACGACGATGACCAGCCATCTTAGAATGGCTCTTATACCAACTGACACGATTATGATGTATGAACCATAAAAGATAGAATTCTTCCACTCACCACTCTTTGAAGAAACCAGAGAGATACAAAAATGGAAGCAAAGAGTCTGCCAGAAACTGTCAAGTTCATTTAATCATTCATATTTTCTTGATCTGAATACAGAACTGCATTAACTTAAAAATAATAGTGCTAGGCACAACCCCCAAGTGAAGGTTAAATGAAAGTGAATTCTAGATAACATTTAGATAAACTAAATGAAGTAATTGACTTTAACTGAAATTTTTGTTGGAAATTTATTTTAAATAAATAAATTATAAATAAAAAATTAATTTTAAAGGATCCTTGGCTTGGTTTTTTCCGTCATATAACCCTTGATTTTTCTAGATTTAATTGTTGTGGCTAATCGATAATTGATAATGATAATGGTGAGAATTAATTCTTCAACCTTTTAGCTTCTAAAATTAACTATAAAGAGGGGTGAAAGAAGAGTTTAGTACTTGTAATTTTTCATATTTTTCAACGTTCCTTCTCGTCTCATTTTTAGTGTTTTCATTTCTTTTTATGTTTTGATTTCTTTTCAAATTTAGAGTTTATGTTCATGTTGCTGAGAGATATTTGATTTACATAATTTTTAATTCAAAGACTTTATTTAGAAGTGTTTATAAACCTAGGTGGTGGTGTTGGAATCTTGAGAGGCATATTGCAAACATCATCGTTCCACAAGTGAGGAGCAATAAAACTTTAAGGATAAATGATTCTTCTTTAACAACAACAAAAATCTCATTGTTTTAAGGTGCTTCAACAAGTAAATATCTTTCTTTATTTTAATTTAAGTGTGTGCGCGTGTGTGTATTATGTATGTTATAATTATATTTATGTTGAAAACATGTTTTGCTATAGGTTATTATTTTGCATGTTTATAGATTTAAATTTGTATTAACTTTAGGCTTTCCTTGAAATTTTTTGAAAGTATTATTGAAATATTCTCGAATAATGAAAAGCCTAAAGTATATTATAACTTGCACAAGGCCTGATATTACTTAGTTAGTAAACTGAGTAGATTTATAAGTAATTCAAGTATGGATCATTGGAAGGCAATATAAAGAGTACTTAAGTATTTAAGGTATATCTTGGACTCTGGACTGCACTATACTAGTTAGAATAGTATAGTGATGCTAATTGAATATCCAACACTAAATTAAGATTCAAAATTCATAAGTGGATATGTCTTCACACTTGGTGGAACAGTTGTGTCATGGAAACCCTCCAAACAGACATCTATTACTAGATTCATAATGAAATCAAAGTTTATTACTCTTGATAAAGTTAAAGAGGAAGCCAAATGAATTTATAATTTCTTAGAGGACATTTAATGTTGACCAGAACCAGTGCCAACTATTTGTCTCCATTGCGATAGTCACTCAACAATTAGTAGGGCACAAAATAATATGTATAATGAAAAGTCTAAACATATATGATGTAAACATAATATCGTTAAACACTTGCTCTCAAATTGAATTATTTCCATTGACTATATAAAGTCAAAGAAAAATATTGTGGATTCGTTAACCAAAGGTTTTAACGAGAGAGTTTGTATATAATTCATCAAGGGGAATGAGTTTAACGCCTTTAAAAGATGAAAGATAGTAATGATGGTAACCATATATAGTTAATTGGAGATCCCAAGATTTATGTTCAAATAAAAAACCAAGTCATATAATATTCTCGTTAGCACTAGAAAAATATTATTTTCTGCTTATTCCTATGATGAAATAAGTGTTAATTGCAACGTGATAAAATGTGAGTTGAGCTCTTAATGATTTTCATATATTGGTACACTAAATGGAGTATAGCAGAATACTCTAAATGAAAGACCACCCATATGAGTAAGAATTACGATCATTTCTTTGAGAATTTTGATAAAGGTTGAATCATTTAAATCTGCTCATGAATTCAAGAGTTGTTTAGGGCTAAAACGAGCATAATAGTGAGAATCAAAGGAAATCTCTAGGTAGAGAATATGTGAGTACTATTATTTTAGTTTACATAAAGGCTAAATAGTTCAAAACATCGCGTTTACTATTTAGCCGAGTAAATCTGATTGCATTTCACTAAGGAAGATTTAATGTCAAAAGCTACCTATCCTAATATAGTAATCTACTAAATAAGTATCTCTCAACAAATCTTTAAGTTGTTTTCAAATTGGTGAGACAATTTCCATTCATGTAGGCTATTGATGGAAATTTATTTTAAATAAATAAATTATGGGTGAATGATAAATTAATTTCAAAAAGCCCTTGGTTTTCCCATTCAAAGAACTCTTAGTTTTTTCAAATTTAATTCTTGATGTATGGTTGGAATTAACTCTTATTAATTCTTCAACCTTTTAGCTTCTAAAATTCATTATAAAAAGAGGAGTGAAAGAAGAGTTTAGTACTTGTATTTTTTATGTCTTTTTTACTCTTTCTCACCTCATTTTGAGTGTTTTCACTCTTTTTTATGCTTTGATTTCCTCTCAAATCTAGAGTTTGGGCTCATCTTATTGAGAGATGTTTGAGTTATATAATTTGTGGTTCAAAGACTTTGTTTAAAAGTGCATTTAAATCAAGGTGGTGTTGTTGAAATCTTAAGAGGCATATTGCAAACATCATTGTTCTACAAGTAAGGAGCAATAAAGATGTAAAGATAAATGATTCATCTTATCCTTGGCAATAATAAAAAGTCTCATTACTTTAAATTGCTTCAACAAATAAATATTCTTCTTTATTTTAATTTAAGCATATATATTTTTATTATCAGTATGCATGCTAGGATTTTGAATTAATATTAATTATAAGTTTGGATATATATGTTTAGCATATATACTAATATTATATTTGTGTTAAAAACATATTTATCATAAATTACTATTTTGCATGTTTAAGGATTTAAATTTATATAAATTCAAGGTTTTTTTAAAAAAAATTATGTTTAGTACGAAACAAACATCATAACATAATTTTTTACTCATCATTAAAAGGCAGCAACTTTCAAAGTTCACTTCTTATTCCAAGTGTTTCCTCATTAAATGTTCATGCATCAATCTGATCATTACATAAGTGTGGGAAATAAAATTCAACAAAAGGTAGAAGGCATGGGATATAGTTGCTTGAATATCACAATTTAAGAAGATAGAAGGCATTAATTGTAGTCGTGCTAGAGAGATTGAAATGGTCTTGGACATGGACTATACAGAACATGCAGAAAGTTGTACATTATCAGATTATCGTTAAATATGTCTGACTCTTGATTGTTTGATAAAAAGATTAAAACTAAAGATTCAGTAAATCATTTCTTTTATTGGTAATAAAAAATCAGGACATTGAGGGAATTCTATAAGCAAGGTGGAGCACATCATTTTGGTCAGACACAGAAAATGAAGTTATACTTCTTTGATGGCTGTCGATCATGTATCTTGGAGTACATTTGCATGCTAGCCCATGTCATATCAATGAACGCTTTCCAAGTCAACTCGATCAGCTAGCATCGGCTCTTTGCACAAGTGAACGCTTATTTGATATTAAGCAAGATGATGATATGGAATTGCTACTTACGCTTCAAGCTCACACAGGTTCCCCGACCTCATCATGATAAAGAGATGTTTGTTAACCTAAAGAGATTTCCTGCAAGAATTCTTTCTTACTCTTTATTTCTGAGACTGAATATATATATATATATATATATATATATATATATATATATATATATATATATATATAGCAGTTTACAGCCTTACTAGCTGTCTTTGGAAAGAAATCAACTACCATCCCATAACAATCAGGATTTACATAAATAGGAGATATACTAGAATATGACAGCTATAGTTTCCTATTGTGTATAGATTTTTACAGCTCACGCCAACACTCACTCTCAAGTTAGTGAAAAAATGTCTTTGATACCCAGCTTGTCAAGTGAGCTGTGAAAGTTTTTGTTGGAGACAGCTTTTGTAAACATATCAGCAAGTTGATCCTCTAACCTAACGAAGGGAAAACAAATCACTTTTTCTTCAAGATTTTGTTTAATAAAATGTTGGTCTATTTCAATGTGTTTTGTCCTATCATACTGGATTGGGTTCTGAGATATTTTAATTGCGGCCTTATTATCACAGTACAAATTCATTTCTGAGTTAGATGCAAAGCTAATTTCTGAGAGTAGTCTTCTAAGCCATAGGAGCTCACAAAGCCCCTTCACCATACCTCTAAACTTGGCTTCAGCACTTGACAATGCTACCACTTTCTGTTTCTTACTCCTCTACGTAACCAAGTTACCTCCGACAAACGTGAAGTATCCTGATGAAGATTTTCTATCAGACAAGTTTCCTGCCCAGTCAGCATCTTTATAACCTTCAATGTCTAAGTGATCATTCTTGGAAAACATAAGCCCCTTCCCCGGAGCTGATTTCAAGTACCGAAGAATTCGAACAACTGCATCCATATGGTCTTTACTAGGACAATGCATAAATTGACTAACTACGCTCACATCATAAGAAATGTATGGACGAGTATGAGATAAATAAATTAGCTTACCCACCAGTCGTTGATACCTCTCTTTATTGGTTGGTTCTTGATCAGGGTACTCCCCAAGTTTCTGATTCTGAACTATTGGAGTATCCGCTGGCTTGCAATCAAGCATTCCTACTTCAGTAAGTAGATCAAGTACATACTTTCTTCGTGATAGAAAGATGCCTTATCTTGATCTAGCCACTTCGATTCCAAGGAAATACTTAAGTCCACCCATGTTTTTCATTTCAAAATCCATAGCCAACTGTTTCTGCAGTTTGCAGATTTCTTTTGTATCATCTCTTGTAATTATCATGTCATCTACATAAATTATCATGGCAGTTATCTTACCTTGTCGTCATTTGAGAAAGAGAGTATAATCTGAGTTGCTTTGTTGAAAACCATACTTTCTCATAGCCATGCTAAAATGACCAAACCATGCACGTGGTAACTGTTTCAATCCATATAAAGATCGTTGTAACCTGCAGACAATTCCAGGGGAGGATGACATATAACCTGGTGGGATATCCATATATACTTCCTTCTTAATATCTTTATGAAGAAAGGCATTCTTCACGTCAAATTGATGTAAGAGCCAATCTAGATTTGCAGCTAAGGATAACAACACTCTGACAGTGTTTAGCTTTGCTACTGGGGAAAACGTCTCCTGATAGTCTATTCTGTATGTCTGAGTATATCCATTGGCCACTAACCTCGCCTTGTATCGTTCAATAGAGTCGTCTACTTTATGTTTAATAGAGAACACCCACTTACATCCAACAGTTTTCTTCCCATTCAGCAGTAGAACAAGATTCCAAGTTTTGTTCTGGTTTAAGACTTCCATTTCTTCTTGAATTGCTAATGACCATTTTTTATCTGCTAAAGCTTCATAGACTCCACAAGGGATGTGATAAGAAGACAGCCTGTGTGCAAAGTCTATAAGAGGGTCGGACAATCCTCTTGTCGTCATATGATTAGAGATCGGGTACTTGGAATTTTTTCCCTTCACCACCTTAAGAGTAATGAGCTAGAGTTTTGCCTCGGTTATGCCTGAAAGGTAAGTGATAACCAGTAGCGATATCTAAAACATTGCCAGAAGATAATGAATGAGATGTTACCTCAGCAATATTCTCAGGGGAAGGATTGTCATTGTCGGGTACATCAAGAAGAGAGGTTTTTCTACCAGGAGATTCAAGCTCTTGTTCTTGTTCAGCTTCAGCTTCTTCACTTAAGCCAATATCTGCAACCGGTGATGGTGCTACTATCACCACAGTTTCTTCAGCCACAATAGCCTCTTCAGCATGTATAATAGCAGCTTCTGTAAGAGATATTACTGTCACCACAACTTCTTCAGTTGGACCAGCTTCTTCAACATGTATAACAGCAGCTTCTGTAGGAGATGCTACTGTCACCACAGCTTCTCCAGTCGGACCATCCCACCACTTCTGCTCTTCATCCCAAATCTCCATCTAAAGAGGAGAAGTTGATATTTGTGATGAATAAAAATTGTCCGACTCTACAAACGTGACATCCATTGTTACATAGACTCGTTTTTTATTTGGATTATAACAACAATATCCCTTCTTGTCGGTACCATACCCCAAAAAAATACACCGAACAACACAAGGTTCAAGTTTGGTTCGTTGATTTTTATGCAGATGAATGAATGCAACACAACCGAATATACGTGGTTTAATAAGCAGTTGAGATGGTAGAGTAACATGTTGTGACAAAACCTATAATGGAGTTTTGAAATCCAAAACCTTAGAAGGCATTCGGTTCATCAAATAAACAACAGTAACAACAGCATCATCCCAATGGCCACCAGGTGCTTTCGATCCAATCAATAGTGCACGTGCAGTTTCTAGAATATGTCAATTTTTCCATTCGGCCACTCCATTTTGTTGCGGAGTCTAACTACATAAAGACTCATGGAGAAGACCATTTCTTTGAAAGTATTATAAGAAATCTCGATTCATATACTCTCCCTCATTGTCAGATCGAAGAATATGAATTTTTGCTGAAAATTGGTTTTGAATCATAGCATGAAATGCTTGAAATACATCAAATACTTCATCCTTGCGTTTCAATAAGTATAGCCAAGTCATCCGCGTACAGTCATCTACAAAAGTCACAAACCATCGTATACCAAAACAGTTGTAATAGGGGAAGGTCCCTAAACATCAAAATGGATCAGAATAAATGGAATATCAATTTTATTAAGACTAATTAGAAAAGATACACGATGACTCTTGGCTAAAATGCAAGTCACACATCTAAAATCTGAATATCTCAAAGTTGAAAATAACTGCGGAAATAAATGTTTCATGTAGCCGAATGAAGGATGTCCTAATCAGTAATGTCATAGCCAAATATGTTCTTCGCTTGCATTAAATGTTCGACTCACAGTATTGACTCTACCCGAACTGAAGTCGTCCACATAGTATAACCCCTCTCTCTTAGTACCACGCCCAATGATCTCCTTCATGAGAATATCCTAAAAAAGACAAAATTGTGGATACATCAACACTACACAGTTGAGTTCTTCGGTGGCTTGACCCACGGATATTAATTTACTGGAAAGAGATGGTCCTAATAGAGTATTAGGCAATGAAATTGACAATGATATATCTACGGTTCCAGCTCCTGTAACTGGATACATAACCCCATTGGCGTTAAATATATATACTAGTCCGCCTTGGTTCTGTAATTTCTACAAGATCATCTGGACAAAATGTCATATGATCAGTGGCTCCTGAATCCACTATCCAGTCATTATTATTATTGTCTTCCTTAGACAGTACTGCTGTCACAACAACAATTGTTACTTTGATTACCAAAAAGGGCAGTCATGAGCTCCTTTGACTTCACAAGTGGAGCAAGTGAAAGTTTGGGTTCTCCAGTCACGGGTTCTACATTAACCATGGCTGCTCTTTCAGTTCCACTAGTAAATTCTGCATTAACCATGACTGCTCTTCCAGTTCCACCAGCAGATTCTCTGTGTTTTCTCACCTTAAATTCAGTCCACCATTTTGGGTAACCATGCAGCTTAAAACATGTTTCACGAGTATGTTTCATGTTCCCACAATTAGAGCATCCATTACTTCCTCCCTCCACTTGTCCCTTAGCCTTTGAAGGATTCAGTTTTCCTCCATTTGATGAGGAAGTCCCTGGTTTGGCCACCTAAAATGTAAACTGATGTTGTGAACTAGTTCTCACTCCTCTAGAGATCATAGCAGCTGTTGGAATGGTTCCATTATTTGAGAGCATGATTGGCTGTCTGATATCTTCCCTTCGGACATATGCATACACCTGTTCCACAGTTGGAAATGGATTTAGTTAAAGAACATCGCTTCTGATCTTGTCAAGCCTGTCATCTAATCCATCAAGGAAAGTATACATCCGATCCTCTTGCAAGAGAGTATTATATTTTTGTATGTCATAAACACATTCCATCGGGTTCGGGCGGCGAAAATCAATCTCCCTCCATAAGCCTTGAAGATAATTGTAATATGTCTCAATTGGTTCATCAGATTGTTTCATTCTAGTTACCCGTCTCTTTAAATCATATACTTGAGATGTGTCAATCCCATCAAAATAGGTTGTAGCAATTGAATCTCATACCTGTTTAGCTGTAGGAAATCAAATGAAGTTGCTAACCAAGGATGGATTCATTGAGCCAATTAACCATCCCTTTACAACAGAGTTCTCTGTCCTCCATCTCCTAAATGAAGGATCATTCGGTTCTAGTTGTGGAAGATCATCATTCATATATATTAGCTTGTCTTTTCCTGAGATGAACATCTCAAAAATTTGGGACCATAAAGCGTAATTGGTACCATCAAGTTTGAAACCAATTTGTGTTGCGGTAATATCCTGCACTACTGTTGGAGTCTGAGTTGATTCTGGTTTATGGCTTGAGTCATTCTTGCCATAAGGTCTTCAAAGTTTGCAGCTGTATTTGGTTGCTTTGGTTCAACCAATCCGATTGATGTTGTCGTCGCTTTTATTGTCGTATGTTGCTATTATGGTAGCAACTTTCATTGTAGCAAAGATCAGATAAAGGATCTCAGCTCCGATACCATGATAACCTAAAGAGATTTCCTGCAAGAATTCTTTCTTATTCTTTATTTCTGAGACTGAATATATATATATACATAGCAGTTTACAACCTTACTAGCTGTCTTTGGAAAGAAATCAACTACCATCCCATAACAATAGGGATTTACATAAATAGGAGATATACTAGAATATAACAACTATAGTTTCCTGTTATGTATAGATTTGTACAGCTCACGCCAACAATGCCTTCATATCAATCATCCAAGGGTAACATTTTCAATGAATCCAATTTGCAAACAAATCTAAAACCTTATTCATGTAATAACCAACACCATAAAGCAAAAGGATTGACCATCCTTCATGTCAAAAGTCACTTGCAGGTGCTTAAGCTTTAAGCTTGAAATCAGGTTGTGTTTGGTTTCACCTAAGCTTATTTGTATTTATCATCCT
>Ga0325411_1007369_pt1 | contig 11998 bp, 7 predicted proteins | sample PopdelMetagenome_13_FD_206181 | JGI IMG/M metagenome (GOLD analysis project Ga0325411, IMG submission 206181) | Populus deltoides microbial communities from Bellville, Georgia, United States - Xylem-PdIQD-R4 | ecosystem: Host-associated > Plants > Phyllosphere > Stem > Wood/Secondary xylem...
GTGATATATAAAGAGTTTATTTAGAAAATTAATATTCTCTTTATCCCATAACTATTTGTTTTATTCCTCCAAAAATATATAAGAAAATAATTGAGGGTTGTCGTGGGGGCGACGTCGTCTGGCGACGGCGGAGGCTCATATTGTGCCTCATGGTGTGAGGTGTTGTATGTTGGGAAGGGTTTTTGAATTTAATCATAGAATTATGATTAATGTTTAGGAGTCGTCACCTAGTATTATGGTCACTAGGAACCTATGGTCTGCGAGAGTCTGGGTAAGGGGCTGATTGTGCAAGGGGAAGACGCATCACCCCCAGTGCACCTTACCTAAGGTAAGCTGCATTGTTATTTGATTGTTTTTTTTCTAAGTCGGGTTTCTATTCGTTAGTCTTTTCTAAGGCTCAAGACAGATCTCTCTTCATGAGAGAGTCTCTACCTTATTGGGTTAAATCCTAGCCGTTCTAAAGTCTAAATTTTAGCATCGCATTTCTACCTTATATCTTTAATACCTGAGGGTGTACTTTATCGTGTAATTTTACACCCCACAAATATTAAAGTCTACATCTGCATCCTTAAAAAAAAGGTTGAAAAAGATTTTTGACATGTTAGCCAAATCCTAAAGGATAATCATAAACTGGTTACGATATCCATTTTTGGATTTTTAAACATGAAAAGGATGCTTTTTTTTTTTTATGAAAAATATGCTTGAAACAATTTTAGGATTTGACCGTATGCAACAAAATTTATTTTTTTTTTGAAAATGCTTTGAATTTTTTTAAAAAAAATATTTCGAAGAAAACCGGGTATTTTAATACCGAATTTGTATTTTACAGTGTAAATATACAACCCGATATTATGCAAAATTGGTAGAAAAATATTTGAGAAAATCACAATTTTTTTCAAAGGATATTAGAATTTTTCTTTTTTTTAATTATTATTTTAGATAACATTATATATACATATATATTAATTAATATTATTTAAACATGTGGGCTGGGCCAAGCACAGGCCCAGAAACAGGTGTGCTGGCATCGACCCAAAATAGTTGGGCCGAACTCGGCCTAACATATTGTTTTTTAATTTGGGGAAGTGCTGGACTCGGCCCAACCAACTGGGTCGGGCTAGGACAGGTCCAGCCCAAAGCAACTTAGTCACTGGCAGCCCAGTGACTAAGTTGCATGAGATAGTGCAACGTGAATTATAATTCACGTTGCACTGTTCTCATGCAGCAGTAGTAGAGAGGGAAAAGAATAAGAAGAGAGGAGGGAGGCTTACCTGGCGTTGAGGGAACTAGTGGCCTGACTGGTGGCGCACGGTGTGGCTGCGGTGGTGAGGCTGGTGGTTGGCTCTAGTCGTCGCTGGAAGAAGAAGAAGAAACAGAGGCCTGCGAAGGAGAAGGGAAGCTCGTGGTTGGAGCTGTTGGAGTGGCTAAGGAGAGAGCTGCTACCCTAGCTGCCTTTGGGAAGGAAAAGAGCTTCAATACAAGGTGGTGGTCGTTGCTTCTGCTGTTGCCGTTGCTGCCGGGGTCACAGTGGTAGAGAAGACGATTTTTACAGAGGAGAGAGAGAGAAGTGGTGCAACCACCACGTGAGATGGTTTGATGTCTACTGGAGGTGGGGATGATGGTGAGAAGAAGTGGTGGTTGAAGGCCACGGTGGAGAGAGAAAGGAGAGAAATGATCGGTTGTAGGAAAAATGAGCAGGGAAGGCTGGTTTTCGGCCAACTTTGAGCTTGATTTTCTTCTCCCTCAGGTCATCAACGGAGCCTCTATTTATAGGCGGTGGAAGAGGGTAATCTCGTCTACACAGGGGTAAAATTTCAGCCCTTGATTTGGTTGGTAAGGATCCCAGCCGTTGGTTTAAAGTAGCCTCCCTGAGTTGTCAAATCTGCAGGAAAAGGCTGCCTGAGTTGACCTCTTCACGCCGTCGCCGGCGTCGCCGTGCTGACATTCATCCTGAACCGTTCACATGGGGTTGTAGAAAAACTGCAGGGGATCCTCTACGTGCAAGGTTTGTTCGATTTGATGGAGGAAATAAGCATTTAATGCACCTGCAAAGTAGGCTCCCACGCTGTTTCTTTTGGGTAAAACGGGGTAGACAATGAACAGTGACCAGACTACGCGTCGTCTGGTCCCTCTTTTTTTATGCAAAACGGCACCGTTTTGGACTAAATTAGGGATTTTTACTGAATTTCAATTTAGTCCTCTAGCTTTCAATTTCTTTCAATTAGACCCCTAATTGATCATAAACTTTTGATTTAATGCAATTAGGCCCTTGCGAAACTTCAATGTCAACCCTGTATTTACGTGCCTTTTGCAATATGGCCCTTGGTCTCAAATTTTGTCAATTTAACCCCTAATTGACCATCAAACTGTCAATTTCTTCAATTTCACCCCCGGTTTTGTAGATTGGTACTTGGCTGTCCATTGCTTCAATTTAGCCCCTAATTGACCCCAAAACTTCAATTTTCTTGCAAATTGGCCCCTAATTTCAAAAAGGGATTTTTATGAAAGAAAAATTATTCAAGCTCAAAAAGGGATCGCAAGGGATGTATTTATTTCAGAACGTGAAAGGAATAACAAAGATGGCCTTTCCTCATTTCAAGTGCAAGCAGCTATGATCAATAAACTTTGACCTCATCTAGTATGATGGTTTAGTCTTTGCAAAGATGCATTTCATGAGTCATGAGCAACAAGTTCACTACATACCATTATTCATATATTTAAAAACACATTATTCAAGAGTCATGGGGTAAGGGTATTTATTCATTTCTTTTTCTTTTTCTTTTTAGAGTTTGGTCACCTCTATGAAGGAGTTGCTTGATTCACTTGTCATTCTACAAGTAGAATGTCAAAAATATCGTTTTTGAATAAACATCAAATTATTTTTGAAATCAAAATGCCAGATCAATTTTTTTTTCAAAACTCCAATAGGGAACTGATTTTGGTAAAAGAGATGAATTACGTCTATGAGATCGCGCAAGGCTTCAAAGATGTGTTTGTGAGTCTTTATAAGAAAACTCTCTCAGAAAAATGAATAATGCTTGGTCGTAAACACGATTGAATGATGAACTCATTATTTTCATTGAAACTTTGGAAAAGAAGTTCAACAACAAAGAACTTATGATAACATCTTAGGCTATGAATACTGACATGATAGCATATAAAGGGGCTAAACATTTAACAATCATTGATTGGAATTTCTAGAATCATTCATTCTCCTTGACAAGGCCATCTCTTCAACAGTCAATAATATCACCATAGCTTTATCTTCGAGATAGTTGATTTCTAGGAATTGGTGTGAAGCAATTAGCTATAGAAACGATAAGTGTCTTGGCAACCACCTTCAGTGAAACCGTTCTTCTCAGTTAGTTTAGCAATCTTACCTAACCCAATGGCTTGTTCAATCCTCTCAGCTATAACAACCAGGTTAGTGAAATGTTGTGCAGAGCTTCTAACAAAGTATTCAAAGTACGGAGCTTTAAAGCTGTTGGAAAATAAACTGATCATCTCTTTTTCCAACATAGGAGGGTTAACTTGTGCAGCTACCTCCCTCCATCTTCGAGCGTATTCCCTTATGGACTCCTTATTGTCCTTCTCCATAGTTTGCAAGTTTAACCGATCAGGGCCCACATCTATATTGAACTTATATTGCATCATGAAGGCATCAACTAAATCCTTCCATTTTTTAACCTTGGTATTGACCAACCGCATATACCAAGTGAGGGCAACATCACTCAAGCTGTCTTGAAAGAAATGAATCAGCAGTTTCTCATCATCAACCACCTCAGCCATTTTGTTGCAGTATGCTTTAAGATGAGTTATAGGGCATTGAGTTCCCGTATATTTAACAAATTCTGGCACTCTAAAATTTTTGGGAATGACAATGTTGGGCCCTAAACACATCTCAACAGCCTTTATAGGATCATATAGGCGAATTCCCTCAAATGCCCTCATCCTTTGCTCTAGGGCAATGAATTTGTTCAGATGATCTTCTTTTACCATCTTGCCTTTTTGAGATTCCTTCTCGTTTGCCCCCAAATTCTGTGAAGTGAAGGGATTTACAAGCATAGGTTCAGGATGAGCTATATGTGTTGCTTTTCTGGATTTGTCTCTCAAGGCATGCTCGAGTAGACCAGTAAGCCTTGTGACTTCTTCCTTAAGATTGTCCACCTCTTTTTGATGTTGGGCTTCCAACTGGGCTTTTTCTTCGTTTTCCATTTGTCTTTTTTCTCAAATGATTATTATATGTAGGTTTTAATGGGGAACCTATATTTCAACCTGTAAATGTAAATCATGCAATTTATGCAAAAATATTGATTCAATTAAAAATGCGTATGAAATGCGGGCACGCCCTTCACGAGATGACAACCTAATAGGAAGATCCTAATTGTTGAGTGCATCAAGGGGTTGGTCATTATCTAGTTTCAAATGGGTCTCTCGCATGCTCAGTGATCGTCCTTGAAAAGGTTGATATGAGGCTTACAAGTAGTGTGAAGATAAAGACTCTGAGTAATATCAGTTTGGCATATCAACCACTTTCAAGTAAACAATCAAGCGAGAGTTGGATGGTTTCACGAGTCTTACCCAGGCTAAAGCCATTGGGGTACCGTTACTCCCCCACTTATCCTAGGTTGTAAGGTGTGTGCTTTTAACGTGATGCATGTCAATATAAACAAGGATGCATGCTAAAGCAGTAAAATGTAGGAAAAAAAAAAAAAAATAAACACAACGTAACAAACATTATAGCAATTGACAAACAAAAGGCAAAGCTTAGTCCATTAGTCCCCAGTGGAGTCGCCATTCTGTCGCACTCGACATCGCGGCGACCTTAAAAAATTTATATAATCTTTTGAAAGAACGGATTTCTGGCATCCTGTTCTTTAATGGGGATATTCTTTGTTTAAGGAGTCGCCACCTAGTATTACGATTACTAGGAACCCTAACTGGTTAACAGAGATTCTATGGTCCGAGACTGGTTACGTAAAAGGGAAGATATTATCACCCCTTAAATGTCCTGCCTAAGGCAGGCTGCATTGCTGATATTTGTCATTAATTGCTAACATTTTTGTTGGTTTATACTATGATTGTTTGCGTGTAATATTCCTGACTCTAGCGCCAGTGAATATTCAGCTACAGGTATTTCCAACTCTGGCGTTGGTAAATATTACGTAGGTATCAAAATAAATAAATTTAAATCATCATTTTTATTATATTCCTGACTCTGGCGTCAGTGAATAAACAAATCAAATAAATTTATATTTTTTACGCATACACATTTTTTATGTAACTAAATAAAAGTAAAATACAATAAAATAAAATAAATTTACATCAGTATCTTTATTCCTGACTCTGGCGTCAGTGAATAAACCAATAAATTTATTTTATTTTATTTTATTTTTGCATGCATATTTTTTATTTTTATGTAATTTAAATAAAATACAATGAAATAAATTTGAAACAATATTTTTATTCTGACTCTTGCATCAATGAATAAAAACAATAAATTCATATTTATTTTTTTATATATACATACACACATCTTTGTTTTTTTGTTTTTTTACTTTTTATTTTTCTATATTTTTAGGGCTGGGCCCAGCTCAGCCCATATGGGCTGGGCCCAGCCAGCCCAGCCTGGCCACTGGCCCAAGCCAGTGGCCCGGCTGGGCAAAGCAAGCAAGAAGCACGTGTGGAGTGGCTCCACGCGTGCATGCATAGTGCGAAGGTAATTAATTTACCTTCGCACTGTGCAACATTACATTCAAAATGAATTTACAAAAAATCGAAAGCAAAAAATGGCTTATCTGTTCTCTGGAGACGGTGGGGATAATGACAGTGTAGTGGTGCCTCTCGTCTGCCTACGGCCTTTCCCTCTGCTTCTTTTTGCTTCTGTGCCTGTATGCTTTATTCTTTCAACTGCTCCTGAGATGATGATGAAGGTGCCGGCTTTCTGTTACTGGTTTGGGTGTTTTTTTTTTGTGAAGGGATGTCTGCAAAGACGAAGGCTATGGTGATGACAATTCTCTATGTATACTGGATTTCTTTCCTCTCATTCTCTCTGTGTATTATTTCTTTGCTCTGTTTTCTCTGCTTTTTTTCTCTGTTTTTTTGGGTTAATTTTTCGGTCTTTGCTCTATTTTTGGGTTAATTTTTTTCGGCCCTTTCCTCCGTATTTTTTTTTTGGTTGTGTTTTGTGTGCTCTGTTTTTCTGGGTTGATTGCTCTTCTTCTCTCTTCCCATTTACCTCTGTCAATTGTTGGGTATTTATAGGGACCAATCTTCCTCTCCCTCAGCCTCACGTCTCTCCTCCTGATAAGCACGGCTGAAGGAGACGGTTTCTATTAGGACTCGAACGTGAAGTGTAATCCTTATCTCGCCGGATTGTGATTATCATGAAGATAAATACTGCTTTTCTGTGTTTTGAAAGGACTAGGATGCTGGTGTTTCACACTTTCGTTTCCTTCTTTGCAGGCGGGCGTTCGGTGCTTTGAAGATGAAGATGACGGACAACACCTGATTGAAACGGTGCTGTTTTGGGGCTGAGAATGGTTATTTCCAATCTGGTCCTTGAAGTTTCTAAATCCTTGCATTCAACCCCTGGTCTTTTAATTTTCAAGATTTACCCTCCTTAAAATTAATTTAAAAATAAGTTGGTCAAAATTAGGTTACAACAAAAATAAAAATTAATAAATAATAAATAATAAAAAAATGAATGAATAAAAAAAATAATTTGAGAATTAGGTTAAGACAACACAAAATGAAAGTTTGAGGACTAATAAGGATAAAATTATAAAAATTAGAAGAATTAATAAGTTTGGAGACTTAATTAAACTTTGATTTAATTAATTAATGCTATTAAGGGTTTAATTGAAGAAATACCAAAGTTTGGGGTTTATTTGGGTTAAAATTGTAAGAAATTAAAGTCCAAGGACCAAAGTGAATAGGCGGTGGTACTATAGGGAGTGAAGTTTAATTAATTTTTTCAATGGTAGTTCTGAAAGAATTAAAAGTTGAAGAGTCAATTAAAGACTGAATTGATTAAATTGAAAACCAAGGACTGTTTTATAAATGGCACCGAAATCCAGGGGTTCACTTGCAACTGATCCAGGGGAAAAATTAAAAGAAAAAAAAATATTTTTCATGAATAGGGACCCAATTGTTAAATGTCAGAAGTTCAGGGGCCAAATTAAAAATGAATATTTTAGTTGAAATGGTGTCGTTCCGAATACCACTGTTCATCGCCTTCATCCCACTAATTCAGCGGAAAACGCAGCAGATCATGGTAACGTCTCTCTCCCCCACGATGCATGCCGTTACCAATGCATGAACGCACGGCATTCTCTGGCTTTATAAAAGCAAGAGAAAGGCCATGACACAGGGGAGAGCAAAACGACAGGGACGAGGAGAGAATACCATAGGACGAACAAAAACAAGAACAGGAGGACTAGGGACAGGCACAGGACGAACAGGAGAAACGAACAAAAAACCAAGGAAAAACAGAGACAACAGGGGTGACAAAACGAAAGACACAGACAGAACGAAAAGAGAACAACACAGGAACGCAAACAGAGGACACGGAAAAAAAGGCAAACAGAGAGAAAACCAGAAGAAAAGGAAGAACCACAGAGAGAATAAAACACATACACACACGAAGAAACAAACCCGGAAAAAAAGTGAAAAAACAGAGAGAACGAACACGAGAGGAAGACAAAGACGAGCAGAAGGAAAGAACATAAATAGACGAAAACACAGAGATCAGCCAGCACGCCTTCGTCATTATCTTCGTCCCTTCGTTTCCGTCTCCAGCAAGTTCTGCTCGTCTCTGTGCATGCAAAATTTAGATTGCTGTTCTAATTGATTTTTAAAGTTTTTTTTTATTTTTAAATATATTAAAATAATATTTTTTTAAAAAAAATATTTTTAATATTATCACATCAAAATAATCTAAAAACACTAAAAATTTATTAATTTTAAATAAAATAAATATATTTTTTTAAAATAAAGAGAACACGGTTTGTACCACGTTCCCAACACTTCCTTAATTGACATCTTACTGTTCATGTGAATTTTAATTCACTGGTAATTGCATATGCGCGTGTGAAGTAGTTCACGCGTGTCTCCTGTTTGCAGTCAGCCGGGTCATTGGCTTGGGCCAAGGACCGAGCTGGGCCAACTAGGTCCAGCCCAGATCATATGGGTTGGGTCAGGCCGAGCCTAAAAAAAGAGAAAAAGCTGAGGCCGAACCTCAAGCCCATTTGGCACAATCTGTTTTGGGTTAAGAGTGTGTTTGGCAAAACACTCTCTTATATCTTATCCCTTTTATTCCATCCCTTTTTATTTTGATATCTAGTTAAACAAGCCTTTCTAGATATCAAAAAATTCCAAGAAAATTCATGGAGCTTTTTGAATTTATTTATAGGTCCCTTGTATTTTTTTAGGTATTTCACTGTATATTTGATCTGTGAATTTTTACTATGAAATGCAAATCCGGTATACGATATATTTTTTTCTTTTAAAAAAATATGTATGCATTGATTTAAATTCATTTTACTGGTTTATTCACTAACAACAGAGTCAGGAATACCATATGTCTTTTTTGCTACGTAATATTTATCAACGCTAGAATTGGAAGTATTCATAGTCGAATATTCATTGAAGCTAGAGTCAGGAATATTATAAGTAGATCAATGGTAGCATAATACAACAAACCCTTAGCAATTTAAGACAAAACCAATAATGCAGTCAATTTCAGGTAAGACGCTTAATAGGTGATAATATCTTTGTTTTTGCGTAACTAGTCTTGTACCATAGAATCTCTGTTAACCAGCTAGAGTTTCTAGTGATCATAATATTAGGTGGCGACTCCTTGAACATGACCTTTCTCATCTAAGAACAAGATACCAAAAATCTATTCTTTTATAAAAAAAAATTTATTTTTTAAAGATCGTTGCGATATCGGGTGTGACAGAATGAAGACACCATTAAGGATTTTTAGGACTAAGCTTCACTTTTTATCTTATTATTACTATCTTGTTTGTTATGCATGTTTACTACTTTAAAAATAAAATATAAAAATACATCGTGTGTTTTAATATTTATTAATTAAATTCAAATTTAATACTATAATTAAATTCAATTACAATAAAATTAGTTTCAAACAACCTGTAAATAAAACCATTAAATTCTACAACAAATAATCATTAAGTGATGTTGAAAAAAAACACACACAACAAATTAACTTATACCGTACAAATCATGAACTTGCGAATTAGAAATCATAAAAGAACTTCTTGAAAAGTTTCATGTGATTGCTTTCTAAGCAGGTAAATATCATTAAGCTCCCATCATTATTTGGGCATCGAGCAATGTATGCCATGCCCTCGAAGCCAACAATTGCTGGCCCCATAAAATAAGGTCGACCCCAACCAAAATCAGCATCATATATCGGCATTGTCATCCTGTCATAACCAATTTTTGAACAAATAATAAAAAAATTAAATATAGTTGCCAATGGGGTTAAGACAACAAAATTTGAAGTTTGAGGATGTAATTTGAGAGTTAATTGATCAATTTTGAAAGAATTGAAAGTTAAAGATTTAATTAAGGGCTAAATTGAACAATCCAGGAATTAAGGACTGTTTTGTAAACAGTGTTATAATTTAAGGATTTAATTGAAATTAATCCAAAGGGACAAAATTAAATGGAATTTTTAATTTCTAGAGGTCCAATTGCCGAATTTCCAAAGTTCAGGGATCAAAATAAAAATGTCCATTGCTGCTTGAAACGTCGTCGTTGTTGGTGAAATCCATTGCTGCCGAAACGTCGCTGCTGCGGGTAGAACAGTCATGTTCGTCTTCTCCATCCCGATTCAACAGGCTGAAAATCTGCAATGGATTCGATCCAATCGAGGACCACGTCTCTCGCCCACGATCTCGTTCGTGGAAGATAACAGTCCTGCAAAGGCAGGACTGATGAGAGGCAATCGGCTGGGAAGTTTATAAAAGGAAGAAGAACACCTAAAGAAGGGGGAGGAAGCAGAGAAATAATACGCAGTAAGAAAAGGAGGGAGAAACCCAGAAATAAAGCAATTCACAGCACCCGACAGCAACAAAAAACCCAGAAAAACAGAGCAATTGACCCAAAGAAAAACAGAGCAAAGAAAACAGAACAAAAAAGAAAATACAGAGAAGAACAGAAACATCAGCCCAGGTTTCGTCCCTGAAACAATTGATCATCGAATCATCGGTTATTGACAGAAAGCAGTCAAACCCACACCGGCGTTGCAGCTTCCTTCACCATCGCCAGAAACGGAAAGCAGTCGAACCCACACCGGCGTTGCAGCTTCCTTCACCATCGCCAGAAACGGAGCGCAGTTGAACCTCACCAGCGTTGCAGCCTTCAGTACAATCTCCAGAAACAGGTGCGCCCGTTTCCCTTTGTTTTTGTTCCTGTGTTCAAATTGCATTTGAACAGTGCGAAGGTAATTTAATTACCTTCGCACTGTTGATGCACGCGTGAAAGTGCTTCACGCGTGCATCAGCTGTTTGCCCAGCCGGTCACTGGCTTGGGCCAGTAACCGGGCCGGGTTGGCTGGGCCTAGCCCAGCCCCCTGTGGGGCTGCGCTGAGCCCAGCCACCAATATATATGCTGGGCTGGATTTAGCCCAGCCCAGCCCAAAAATGTAAATTAAAAAAAAATAAAAAGATAAAAAATAAAAAAATAAAAAAGATGTGTATGTACAAATAAAAATAAAAATATGAATTTATTGTTTTTATTCATTGACGCCAGAGTCAGAATAAAACTATTGATTCAAATTTATTTCATTGTATTTTATTTAAATTACAAAAAAATATGCATGCAAAAATAAAATAAAATAAAGTAAATTTATTGGTTTATTCACTGACGCCAGAGTCAGGAATAAAGATACTAATGTAAATTTATTTTATTTTATTTTATTTTATTTTATTTTATTTAGCTACATAAAAATAAAAATAATGCGATTGCGTAAAAAAATAAATTGATTTTATTTGTTTATTCCTGACTATGTCATTGTATTTTATTCAAATTACGTAAAAAACATGCATGCAAAAATAAAGTAAAATAAAGTAAATTTATTGGTTTATTCACTGACGCCAGAGTCAGGAATAAAAATACTAATGTAAATTTATTTTGTTTTGTTTTGTTTTGTTTTATTTTTTTTAGCTACATAAAAATAAAAATAATGCGATTGCGTAAAAAAAATAAATTGGTTTTAATTGTTTATTCACTGACGCCAGAGTCAGGAATAAAAAAATGATGATTCAAATTTATTCATTTTCATACCTACATAATATTTACCAACGCCAAAGTTGGAAATATCCGTACTTGAATATTCACTGGCGCTAGAGCTAGGAATATTACACACAAAACAAAAAAATCATAGTATAAACAAAAAAAATGTTAGCAATTAATGACTAAGATTAGCAATGCAGCCTGCCTTAGGTAAGACGTTTAAGGGGTGATAATATCTTCCCTTTTATGTAACCAGTCTCGGACCATAGAATCTCTGTTAACCAGTTAGGGTTCCTAGTAACCGTAATAATAGGTGGCGACTCCTTAAACAAAGAATATCCCCATTAAAGAATAGGATACCAGAAATCTGTTCTTTTCCAAAGAATTAAATTTTTAAGGTCGCCACGATGTCGGGTGCGACAGAATGGCGACTCCACTGGGGACTAATGGACTAAGCTTTGCCTTTGATTTTTTTTTAATTGCTACAAATGCTTGTTGTGTTGTTTGGTTTTTATTTTATTTGGTTTATTTTATTTTATTTATTTATATAGTTTTAGCATCCATGTTTGTTCATGTCATCATACATATATTGGATATAGATTTATGGCTTCACACACCACGCATTTCATAATAAACATCTGTTATATCAACTTTAAGTTAAGTGGGAGAGTAGCGGTACCCCAATGGCTTTAGCCTGGGTAAGACTCGTGAAACCATCCAACTTTCGCTTGAT
>Ga0325411_1007373_pt1 | contig 11993 bp, 9 predicted proteins | sample PopdelMetagenome_13_FD_206181 | JGI IMG/M metagenome (GOLD analysis project Ga0325411, IMG submission 206181) | Populus deltoides microbial communities from Bellville, Georgia, United States - Xylem-PdIQD-R4 | ecosystem: Host-associated > Plants > Phyllosphere > Stem > Wood/Secondary xylem...
ATGTCACATAAATCCAAGGCTATGGTTTCTTATAATCCAGAAGACAGGAGCTTCAGATTTCTTAAAATTTATGGGATTCAAAACTTTGAAGCCAATCCTTATGTACCAAGCTTTCTTTCACCCAGGGCAATTGTCAAGGGAGAAAACACAGGTGCGTCAAACATCCACTCAAGATAAGCACATGTTCTGCAAAAGGATATATAACTGGTTCTGAGTTAACCAGTACCATGTTATTCATTGTAATTCTACTGAGTTAACCAGTACCATGTTATTCATTGTAATTCTACAGCATTGTGTCTGCACCTTGTTTTTTTTTTATTGATGCAATCTCTTTTATTAATATGCACACTATGTACTCTTTCCTTTTGCTTGAAACCCTTGTAATAGCAGATTCAAATTCCTTTCTCTGTATATCAACAATGGAGAGACAGAGAATCCTCAAGCAATTGTTCAAGACATACAAGAATCCGTTGGCAATTGTTGTGACCACGGAATCCATAGGTCCAAATTGGTATCCTGGCAAATTGATAAAATCCATCCTAGAGAGATTGAATGCCTTTATGTCCTTTTCTCCTCAGGTTTATCTGGAAACGTGGCAAATTATATTGGTCAGATGGCCATGGCCATGGTATCCTTGAGGTAGTACACAGCATTTGCCAAGATCTCAATACATATTTTTTTTGTTTAAAAATCTTTAATTTTGATTTTGTGTTTTATTGGTTAATTTTTCAGATTAATTAGCATGAATGAATTTCGATTGTTGATGTTTAAGGAGAGAAGACATAAAACTCTATTTGTTTTTGCATTTTAAAAATGTTTTTGAAAAAAAATTGAAATTTTTTTATTTTTTTCTTTACTTCAAATTAATATTTTTTTTAGTGATTTTAAATCATTTTCATGCGTTGGTTTCAAAAATAATTTTTAAAAAATTAAAAAATATTATTTTGATATATTTTTAAGTGAAAAGTAACAGCAACCACACTCCTAAATAGACATAAAAGGGATGGAAGGGTGACAGAATAAAGGAGAAGAGAGTGGTAAAGGGAAAAAAAAATAAAAGAAAAGGAAAAACAAAGAAGAAATAATTTAGTCTTTCCTCAAAATTTAAATTTAATGTTGACCTGACATTTAAATTGTAATTTCTGATTGGATATTTGTAAATATTAAAAGTGTTTTTTCCCCCAATTAAAATGGTATTTTTTTTTCTTCTCTAACATGATAACAAGGTGATTTGTTATCTTATTATATTTTTTTTTAATTGTCATATTATACTTAATTATTTATAATTATCACAATTATAAATAAGATAAATCAGTTAAATTAAAAGATAGGATAAATTAACTAATATATCGTAAGAAAAGGTATGAAAAAAAAATAATTACACCGAGCATCACAATTAATTTTTTTACTTCATTTTTATTTTTTCAAAAACTACATTTTATGTCTTATTTGATTCTTCAATCTTGATACAAACATGCCCTGTATGAGTTTGTTCCAATTATGAAAGGAAGTTAATTCATATTTTATATTGCATTTGAATAGTATATATTCCAGATATTCTTGAGCAATAATATTATAATTCTAAATGTTCTTTGGATGCGCATGAAGATTTAGTGTGTGTTTGGTATTGCGGTAGCTGTTGTGGTTGTGGTTTGAAAAAAGTAGTTTTATAAAAAGTGCTTTTAGTTATGGTTGGTTTGGAATTTATATATGTTTGGTTAAAACTGTGGTTAAAATTGAAGTTGAATAAAAAGTAGTTTATTGTGTTTGGTTAAAAATTATGGTTCAATTTCATGTTATGGTATAATTACCTAAAAGGACTTCATTCATAATATTAATGAACAATTACATAAAAAGTAATCTTACAACCATTAAAATTTTGCAAAGACACCTAAACATATTAGAACAATAATTTATAATTGTGTTATTAAACTTGCAGCAATCCCATCACGTATGTAATCCATTCGCGAAGGCATGTGGTGTCCTTGTATTTGTGCACGTGGAGCAACATCAGTTAAAAAATCATAGGGCACAAAATCAGGATGACGATCGAACTCCATAAATGCCACATCTTGCATTGAAGTTCTTCTAATGTAGTTATGAATTGCCATGGATACGACAACAATTCGAACTTGTGTCCTGTAGTTAAATGATGGCATATTCTGTAGGATTCACCATCTTTTTTTCCAAACTCCGAATGTACGTTCTATCACACAACGTAATGAAGAGTGCACACGGTTGAAAATTTCTTCATGATTTTGTGGTTGTCCTCGCCTCCTAAATTCTTCCAAATGATATCTCTGACCTTTATATGGACCTAAAAATCCATATTCATTAGGATATCCCGAATCAACCAAGTAGTATTTCCCTGTAAATACAAATATTTTTTTTGTAAATTCAAAAATGAAAAAAAAACATTAATTATCATACACACACACACACACACGTTACTACCTTCTGGTGGCTTAGGAAATTTTACACGTGGATTGTCAATTGCCTCGAGAAAAATTCGTGTATCGTGTGCACTGCCTTCCCAACCCTCCCAAACAAATGTGAATTGCATGTCAAAGCTACATGCAGCCATAACATTCTGGGTTGGCACACCTTTTCTTCCGATAAATGGAATTTGGTTTTCTGAAGAAACACATGCACGCACATGTGTACCATCGATAGCTCCTACACAATTCTAATATACGAGAAACCAGTAACAATCATCAATTTGAGCAGACTAACAAAATAAATTTTGCAAATTCATTTAATACGATGCGCCATCAATAAATACAATTAATGACATTACCTTGAAATGTGGCATATACCTTGAATTGTTCACAATTTCCCACGGTGTGTTTACAAACCCGGGATCTGCAGGTTGTATTAAATCTGCAGCGAGCGTACAAACTGATTTAAGAACTTCATTAAAGTACCTACTAATAGTTTCTCCTGAATGTTGAAATCTCTCCTGAACTTCTCTGTTGGAAGCACCCAATGCTATTATATAAAGAAATATTCCAACTTTTTCAAAAACACACATTCTTCTAGATGCTTTTAACCCATATTAGTTTTCAAGTTGAAAGCAAAGACTCTGAAATGTCGCCGCATCCATCCTAAACATGTTTACACAACGGGTCCAATGTCCATGTAATATTTCGTGCAACCATTGCATTCCAGTGTTGTACGAATCCATACAAGGTTCCTTATACACACACACACACACACACACACACACACACGTATTGTAATATAATGCTAGGGCACCCGCCGTGCATATAACCAATTTCTGATGATCAAACTCTCTTTCCCAAAACAGCTCGCCTTCTTCATCTGACGCGTCATCGTCATCGTCATCATCGGGACTTTGATTACCACTGGAATCTCCATCGTTAACAGAAGAATTACCATAATTAACGTAATCGGCTATGTTATTGATTACATCATCATAACTCCCCTCAAAAAGTGCTGAAAACCAGTGCGAATCCATATTTATCATGGCATGCACATTTTTTGTTAATTATTGAAAATGTTAAGATTTGTTAAAAAACACTATTATATAGATGTTACTGTTGTCCTTAATTCATTAAATTTTGATGCAATAATAAGATTTCTTTCAATGTACATTTTGGAGTCCCACAATGGCAATTAAAATGCCCAAAAATTTCTTGAATGGGAGCAGTTAGAAAAACAAAAGTTAAGAACATATAACAAAGAAATGAACAGAGACCCAATTATTTATTATTTACAAAATGGGAACAACCCACCAGACAAAGAACATTCGAATCTTCCAAAAAAAAAAACCCTGAAAGCAAAAACATGAACTAGTATTAATGAAACAGTAACTGTTAAAAAAAAAACTCACAAGGATAAAGGAAAGAAGAAAAACCCAGTACACCATGTTCAAAAGATCCCAACTTTAGGTTACCAATCAAAGCATATAACCTAAAAATACTGTTGCAGATTCCAAAGGCATAACAATACTAATTACAGTAGAGTTGAAAGGAACAGAGTTGGAAAGACAGAGATCAAATACCTTTGACCGGAGATGGAAACAAAAGCCAGAGTGATGAATGTGAAACAAAACAGATAGAATTGGGGATTAATAAAACAAACATTTACAAACCAGTGAAAGCAATTTTGTTTATAATGAATTGCATGACATTGAAAGCAATCAACTGCAATTAATAATTAATAAAATGCAACTTACATATTACAGATTGTTCATAATACCAACAATGTAGCAACACCACCAATTACACCACTAATTCTTCTTGGAAAGTGACAATATAAAAGTGAAAACCTTCCTATAATTGCTGCTATTTATATAGAAATACACATGGAAGTAATATTACAAAACAACAACCTAACTTTCAAAAGCAACCTAACTTTCAAATGTGACATACACAAACTGAAAATTTTGATTTTACCAACCTAAACCTACCATTCAAGAGCATGTAACCTAACATTCAATGTCAAGAATCCATACATTCAAATTATAATAACAAAAAGCATCAATCTCGGTTTCCATGTAGTAACCAACCATTCAACATCAAGTAGCACAAACTGAAAATTATGATTTCAACAACCTAAACCTAACATTCAAAGTTAAGTATCCATACATGAAGTCAACATTTTAATACTCATGAAATTCTAACCCAACAACAATATTCAGTGATACATATGTCAAAACAGACATGGTAATGGTGTTCTAAGTACTTGGTTACAGAAATACACAAAAAGGTGGGCAAAGAGTTCAATTTCCAGCAACAATGGCAGCACAGGAAACCTGAAAAAATGGTGGAAAAGATTTCAGAATACTGAAAATGTTACTGGATTATAGAATTCAACATAAATAAAAAGACATGAATATGTTAAAAAGTTCAGAAGACCTGACCTTGTCCATCTAAGTTTTTCTTTGTTGGTCAAACATTATTTTTAGCCATGAAATTTTTCTATCAATATAACCCATTGCAGCCCACATCTCCCTCTTGCTCCTCGCACAAAAGAATTGAGTTGCAAATGTATGCAATGCACTACCAAAGGTAACTCCATCAATAGAATGCAGTTCTGCCATTACCTCGTCAATGCTACAACCTTTTTTATCTCTCGAAGGAGTTATGCTCTCTCTCGGCTTGGAGACAGTCTGAACAAGTTGATCCAGACACGAAAATAATTATGTTCCCATTCCAGTTCCCTTTTTTTTCCTCTTTGAGGTATAGTGTGATGTGCACCCTTTCTCTTTGCATTGTTGGGGTTGCTATTACTGTTTGCCACATTGCTTCCACCAACCATATTGATAACGTCATGTATAAAATCAGGGATTGCATCCTCTTCAGAGTTGCCACTTTCTTCTTCCATATTAGTTTTCTCATTGGTTGTATTTCTCATTCCAGCAGCATCCCTATCATCTTCATTTAATAAGAGTCCTTGTGAGGGAGTCCAAGCATACTCTCCCATGGCCACTATGTTAGCAAACATGATATCATACTTGGCACACAATGAGGGCTCTATGCCGACATGCCTAAACTTTTTTGCTCCTCTCATTTCCTGTGTAATGAAAGCTGGACGTACTTAGCAATGATAGTACATTAACAAATAATACAATATGACAAATAATTTTGTGAGGTTATTGATAATGAAAACATAACCTGAATTTTTATTTGCCACCACTCATCAGTTGCTGAGATAGTCCCAAGTTCATTTGACCAACCAACTCCAGTTTCAGTTATTAATTTTTTCCATACCCTCCAGTCCTTTTTAATCCCATCCCATTTGTTTTTAAGCTGAGCTTTTGTTAATGAAAGTCCTGTCTGATCTTTGAATGATTGTATGACAAATTTCCAGCCAGCTTTGTCGAAATGGGTGTTTGGTCTCATGCCTCTCTCAATTGCTGTAATGCAAATGTCACAAAACGTGTGCAACATTGCCTTGGTCCAAGAAGCTTTATCATGTGTGTCAGACCCATCCATTGCTTAATGGATGACAATACAAGGAAAAATTAAACAAATAATGAACTATATAAATAAGATATTAAATGCTGATAAGGGCTGAAATTAGATAGTAATAGAACAGGAAATTACATTTCCAGCAAAAGTTCTACCAAAGAATAACAAAAGATTTAATGTTGACAAGGGATGAAAAAATAAATTAACAATTATCTATAATAGCTTGGTTTACAATGCAAGAAAAATTAAACAAACAATTAACTACAAAAAATTAATCAACTGTTTATTGACAGGGGAAAGAACATGAACAACTAACTATGGACAAATGAAACCATTAACCTTGTGTCAACAATTATTAGGGGATGTTAAATACCCTACCCTCAAAACCCAGTTGATGCAAATAAGAAAAGGTTGCTAAATTTTATGTATTCAACAACAAAAGCAATAGGGACATCGATCCAAAAGCATTCATAACCAGAACGATTCATAAAACCTACCCAACCAAAATTCAATTTTTGCTCTGAGTGATCAAAGAATGGAAAACGTTACTTTACATAAGCAGAACTGAACTGAGCAGAGCCACCACTGTCAAAATAAAACTTGAACCCCAAATGTGTAGTTTTATACCTCACTTTACAATATCCATTTTGTTAAGCTAGAAATTACTAAATCCCAAGAATGAAGTTATTAATCTAGACAAAAAGATTGCAATACACCCTTCCCACCACACCCTTTCCTGCAGCCTTGCAGTTTTTGATCATGTGTGTAAACAACTCGGCATTCATTGGAGGGACATTAATGGAACTATTAATGCTTTAAAGTTGCAGAGAGTAGTTTGCTTTTGGCCTCAATTACTACAGGTTTAACATGGCATCCCAACACATACATAACTACCCACGGATAACTACATCTAGTTTAACATAGCAACCAACACATAAATAATAATGGAGATAAAAATCATCGGGAATAAACAGAATGAAAAATAATCAATTATCACTGTCAAGATTAAAAAATAAAAGATTTTAAAAAAGGGAACAACAGCTCAAGTTTCACTAGAATCAACAACAATTAACTTAAAAATACTATACAAGGGGACTAGTGAAGTAAGCAAGCTAACCCGTTGAAAATTGCAGCTTTGGTGTTTGAATGAAGCAGGATGTTGAAATCTTTTTTGGGGTTGTTGATTGCAAGAACACGGTTTGCTCTTCTTCTTTCGTTTCTGTTGATAAAGAGAAATGAATGAAACATTTGCAATTTAAACTTTCAAGAGTAAAAACAGTTGATTTATCAAAGGAAATCCACAGAGTGAGGCGTCGTTAGTTGATTGCACACCACCCGTTATTTTGCTAGCTTCTCATTTCGACGAGAGACTTGCGGAAAGTCGTCACGACCTCAGAAGGTTCAGCCGAGGGATTGGAGAGGGGGCTAGCCAGGTTCAGTGTCAGTAGGACATATAAATTAACTAACAGAAGATCAGAACAATGAAGACAAACTAACCCGTTGGGAATTTCAGCTATGGAGTTTGAATGAAGCACGTCCAATGTCCATGTTTAGGGGTTGTTGATTGCAGTAAAATGGGTTGCTGCTGTTCTTATTTTTCTGTTGTCAAGGCAAAAGGAATGACAACCGAATGTGAATAAAGAGACACAACCATCACTTTAATTGTTGGTGGTTGTGTAGCAGTAATTGTTTCATGAATGGTTGTTATGCGCAATAAAGAGAAATGAATGCAAAGAATGGATGAGAAGAGCAATGACAGAGAAGAGGATAAGTCGGTAATTTCCCATCTCTGTTATCTCTGGAAGTTCAACCTGTGGTTGAACTTGCAAAAAAGCAGCAAATTACTGCTTCTCTAGAATCACGGTCCCGCCTCATTTTACTGGTGGGACCCATGTTTTAAATTTTTGTAACATGTGGTAACCAAACACATGTTTCAGTGCGTTTTTAAAAAACGCAAACGCTACCGTTTAGACAAACGGAGCCTTAGTTCCTTTCGACACAAATAATGAATATGTTATAATGACACTTAATAATACATATATACGTGTAAAAAAAGGTTATTATATGACCATGCTGATCGACCTAATTTCTCACTCTACCCTATCTCTCTCTCCCTCTTTGCACAAATTCCCATAATATTTGTACAAAAATAATCTTGATATTTTAACGCTATCTCTTTTTATTGGATGATAACATAACCAATCAAGCGGCTTTCTTTATAGCTAACAAGGGTAGGATTTTCCTTTAAGGTTAGCTACTTGCTCCATAAGCTAAACATTTTGAACAGACTTTTATTATTTTTTTAGTAGTTTAGCTACCCTTGCAAATCAAGTTACGCTAGCTTTGTCACCCCTATTATGGTGAGCTATACTTCCTACTCATCTTCAAATATAAATCAAGATATTTAAATACCAATATACATAATGATATAGAAAAAAAACATGCAACTCCCTACTACACATTACTTGTTTATCATTTCTATTAAAACTGTCTCGCTGAGTTTTAAACTAACTTAAGCACTAGAGATTTTATTTTACAGGTAACACCAATCCACTTCATATCACCCTAGTTCAATTGTTAGCCATGGAAAAACCTAGGAAATTTGTTGAAGTTTTTCTGTAACTTCACTAATGATACTGTTTGTAGAAAAAATAAACATAAATTATGTTTATTTTCACATCCTATTCATTGTTTCTAAGGTTTTTAATGGAAGAAAAATGAAAACTTCAGGAGCAAGAGTAACTTATCTCCCACCGTTTTCGCAAGTTTCCATATATCTTCATCAACTTGCTCAACAAATAAAAGCACTTATTGAGGTTATTCTAGGTACACAAGAGCAACTTAAAGATATTCCCCTACAAGTTACATAATTAGTTGCACAATATTCTTATCATGTATAACCTATACACAGACAAATTCATTTCCTAAAAAAAACTAGACAAAATGACATGAAAGAGAGCAGACAAGAAAATCACCATGCTACTATCATACCAAGAAGTAGGTCTTATTATCACGAAGAGACAATTTTCTCCTCTCGATAGGACCTTCACAAGTTAATAGGCAAGGCCATAGACACTCATAACTATAATTATCGTTATCACCCTCACCCCACCATAATGTCTAATTCAAGTGGCCTTGAGCATAAAACACCACGACAAGAAGAAAATAAAATAAGAGATTTGATATCATGCCAGGGTGTATTAAATACTCGTCTTCCAAAAATTCTGTAGTCATAAAAATAAGTCTGAACAACTATAATGGTCTATTTGACTTTAGTGAACATGTATAGAATGTTAGAAACAATTTAGAGTTAGTGATACAAGATAGTGATGGGATGTATAAGATTATCCTAACCATATTTCGTGGGTCTGCTTGAGCCTGTTACAATAGTCTAGAACTAAGTTCATTACTCAGTTTTCTTATTTATATAACAAGTTGATTGCTCGTTTTAGTACAAGCATCCCTACCCAAAAAATTCCAACCAAACTTTTTTCTATTACCTATAAAGAGAGGAAAGGTACTAAAACTTGTCTAAAAAGGTTCAACAAAAAAGATTATAAAAGTAAAAGGCTTGTTATAGCACATTATTACAGAAGCTCTGATTAGTGGGTGTCATAACTATTCCTGATATAGATGACTTTATACACTCCTCGATAAGACTTTTTTTAATGTTAAGCAAGCCATAAAGAATCATATTATTATAGAGGAAGCAAGTGTGGCAAGACAAGAGCACTTATACTTTTTGACAGATGAAGAGAAGAATCTTAAAAACATAGGTGACCACTTGTCAACTCCTCACCATTCAAAAGCAACCTTAACGGCTCAATACAAAGTAGATTGATATATATAGAGAAAGACCTAATAATCACTTCTCTAAACACTACCAAAATAAAATTATTGACAACCATCAAAGGAAAAGATTATATGCAATATCTATCACCCATGAAAAAGAGATGTTGGTAAATGCAATCCAAAGAAATACTATTTTTTCGTAAGGACAAGGGACATGACACAAAATAATATTATGCTCCTAAGAAAAAACATAAAGATAATTATTACTAAAAAGGTATCTCCAACAATATATCAAAAAACAAATAGAGTATGAAAAGCATAAAAAAAAGAAGTTAAGGCTCCTAAAAGTCATTGTTAGAGATCAATGTGATCCTGTAAGGAATATGAGTATAGAGAGATTCTAGTGGAAAAGTCAAGTCTGTGAAAAACATGTACTTTACTTGCAACTCCAAAACTTTTATCATGAACCTATCATATTTACTCTGGAATATGAAAAAGAAGTGACATTTCCTCATAAAGATTCCCTATTGATTACTATAGTCCTATCAAATCATAATATGGGCAAAGTGTTAATGAAAAATAAAAGGGATGTTAACATTCTCTTTAAGTAAATTATGACACGAATGAATGTAAATCCATATAAGTTGACTCAGTGAAGACACCCCTGGTAGGAATAGAAGGAAGGGACATGTCAGTAGAAGGTGCACTAAACCTACCTGTCATTATTATCACTTACTCCAAGTGTTGTATTCTTCAACAAACTTTCATGATGATCAAGATAGATTTAGTTTATAATGTCATACTAGGAAGGTCTTTTTTTTGGCATAAAATCAATACAGTGATCAATACGATATATTTAATAATGAAGTTTCTCACTAACAAAAGAGTCGTGATGGTAAAGGAAAACCAATTAGTGTTTAGGATATGCATATAAACCTATATGAAAATAAAAAATACCTCATGGGTGTACTAGATGACCCATATTAAATAAAAAGTTAAAGTGAGGATATAGGCCATAAAATATTTGAATGAAGTTATTCTTTATGCTAATATAAGTGTTGTCATCAAAATTAGGTCCACTCTAGACCTTAGACAAGAAAAAATCCTGATAAAGCTCCTAAAGATTAAAAAAATATATAATTTTGCTTTCAAGACATCTTATACGTCTGGCATCAACCTAAAGGTGGCTTGTCACCATTTAAATAAGTGTCTGTTTTTCTCCTTAATGTGTCAAAAAAGAAGAAGAAGAAATTTTAGTGGAGAAAGGTGAAAAGCTATTTTAGAATAAACATACAAGTTGTTGGAGGTCGGATTCATTTGTAAAGTGATGTATCTAGAGTGGCTAACAAATATAGTGATGGTAAAGAAGGCAAGTGAAAAATGGTGTATGTATATGGACTCATAGACATCGATAAGGCATGCTCCAAGAAAACAACTTTTCATTGCCTAAAACTGATAGGCTGATTGACTCCATAACTAGTTTTGACCACTCAAGTTCCGTGGATGCTCACTCTGGGTATCATCAGTTACTCACTCATGTTAAGATGATGAAGAAAAAGCAACATTTATTATGAACAAAAGAAATTTTTGATATCAAGCCATGCCTTGTAGCTTAAATAATACAAGAGACACTTGTCAATGAATGGTAAACATGATCTTCAAAGGTTAGCTGTGTAGAAATATAGAGGTTATGTTGATGATATGTTAAAAGCATAAACTTTGAGCAACATCTTCAAGACTTGGAATATATTTTTTCAACATCTCAGTATATCAAAGATGTACAAAGGTTCACACAAGGAATAAAAGCATTGAATAGATTTATTTTTTTGCCTATAAAAATGTCGCTTATCTTTTTTTTTCAAGAGCCTAAAAAACATCTTTAATTTTAAATAGAATCTAGAATGCAAGCAAGCTTTGAAAAATTAAAGATTTATTTATCCTTCCAAAACATCTTTTCAAAAAATAGAGCAGGATTTATTTATTTAGAGGTTGTAGATTTAAAAATTAGTGTAGAGCTTGTGAGAAATGAAAAAAAAGTCTAGAATCCTGTGTATTATATTAATAGGGTTTTCCATGATGTAGAAACAAGATACATGAAGATAGAAAAGGTGTTCTAGGCATTGCTTAAAAAAAAAAACTATATTTTCAATTATATTGATAAACTACCCTTTAACATAAATTCTTCATACACCATATAATTTTATTTTCACTTGATTTTTAAATAAAAATATAATATATATTTTTAATATTAGTATATGTTTTCGT
>Ga0325411_1007375_pt1 | contig 11992 bp, 5 predicted proteins | sample PopdelMetagenome_13_FD_206181 | JGI IMG/M metagenome (GOLD analysis project Ga0325411, IMG submission 206181) | Populus deltoides microbial communities from Bellville, Georgia, United States - Xylem-PdIQD-R4 | ecosystem: Host-associated > Plants > Phyllosphere > Stem > Wood/Secondary xylem...
GCGAAACTGAATTTGGCTTCTTGCTTGATGGTGTAGAAACTCATTGCATCACCTGGTCGTGGTATCCTTGCCATAGATGAATCAAATGCAACTTGTGGGAAGAGGTTGGCATCTATTGGTTTGGATAACACTGAAACCAACCGACAAGCATACAGACAACTTCTACTGACCACTCCTGGCCTTGGTGAATACATTTCCGGTGCCATTCTCTTCGAGGAGACACTATACCAGTCTACAACTGATGGAAGGAAGTTCGTGGATTGCCTGCGTGATGAGAACATTGTACCTGGCATCAAAGTTGACAAGGTACACGGTCAAAAGAACATAAAAAATATAAATCATGTATTCGAAGGATTTAATCTTACTTGGTTTTTACTTTTATAATGAGCTTATATGTGTGTGGTTATGCATCTTTTATTGCTTCAGGGTTTGGTTCCCCTGCCAGGATCAAACAATGAGTCTTGGTGCCAAGGTTTGGATGGATTGGCCTCAAGGTCTGCTGAATATTACAAGCAAGGCGCTCGTTTTGCTAAGTGGTAAGTCTGTTTTATTGATCTCTTACCTTGTTGTGCCTTTCTTTATCCATTTAATTTGTCTACTACGTCAACAGCATTCTATATGCCTCATGTTTTATTGTTGCGTGATCACATGGAATATCCAGGAGGACTGTTGTCAGCATTCCTTGTGGCCCTTCTGCTCTGGCTGTCAAGGAAGCTGCATGGGGACTTGCACGATATGCTGCCATTTCTCAGGTATTCTTTCATTTTCATGGCACATTACTCACTGACATCTCAAAACTGTTTGCAACGTTGTCTTTTTTTCTTTTACATATTCTTTTCTTTTGTGGGAGAGGTAGGGGTAGTTTGTGGCTTTGGTGATTAATGCTACTCAGAATTAGTTCCAAGTGATTAGCAATTTGGAATGTTGGTGGGAACTTTACTCAGAAAAATTTGTTGACTTTTCTTTCTACCTAAGGGCCTGTTTGGGATTGTGGTAACGGTTGCGATTCAAAGTGCTTTTCGTTTAGAAATGCATCAAAATAATATTTTTTTGATTTTTTAAAAATCATTTTTTGATATTAGCACATCAAAACGACATGAAAACATAAAAAAAAATAATTTTTAGCAAAAAAAAAATCAAAATTTAAGGGAACGCGGTTTGCACCGTGTTCCCAAACAAGCTCTTAAGTAGGCAATGTCATGTCCTTATCAAGTTAAAACTATATCCACTCATTTTAAAACTATATAATTTGAATTTTTGAGGTGCATTGTTATCCTTTGTTGATGATAAATTTTATGTGCAGGATAATGGTCTTGTGCCCATAGTTGAGCCTGAGATTCTGCTTGATGGGGACCATCCAATTGACAGGACCCTTGAAGTTGCTGAGAAGGTCTGGGCAGAAGTCTTTTACTACTTGGCTGAAAACAATGTTGTGTTTGAGGGCATCCTACTTAAGCCTAGCATGGTAACGCCAGGGGCGGAACACAAGGAGAAGGCTTCCCCAGATACCATAGCCAAATATACACTCACAATGCTTAAAAGGAGAGTACCTCCTGCAGTTCCTGGCATCATGGTACGAATGCCTATTTTTATCAGGAATCTAAAATGATATACGTTATTTCTTGTATACTTCAGTCCCCTCTTCTTACCATGTGAAATTGAATCGTTAAGGTTTTAAGTGCCTAACATACATTCTATTATAAGGACCGGGCTTATAAATTGAATTCTGATTGACCCAATCACTATTCACACTTTGGTCTAGAATGTCGCCAAGTGTCCTTTGCAAGAGATTTTAAACTTCTGCTGGTGAAAGGAGATGAATACTGAATTCTTGAAATTTGGATCCAATTTATTGCGGTAAACATGTTGATTTGAGATGGTAAAACTCTAAAAGATAGTAAAGTTCTCCGTGCAATTCTCTGTATACAGTCTATTTGAATCTTTGTTGAGTCATTGACAATGATTTAAGAGTTGTTTGACATGTATGCTGCTTCTGTTTACTTTTCAGTTTTTGTCGGGAGGACAATCTGAAGTGCAAGCAACACTCAATCTCAATGCAATGAACCAAAGTCCCAACCCGTGGCATGTTTCCTTCTCATATGCACGTGCACTGCAGAACACCGTGCTCAAGACATGGCAGGGACGCCCTGAGAACGTGGAAGCTGCTCAGAAATCACTTTTGGTGCGTGCCAAGGCTAACTCGCTGGCCCAGCTTGGTAGATATTCCGCTGAGGGTGAAAGCGAGGAAGCTAAGAAGGGAATGTTCGTAAAGGGCTACACCTACTGAGCAGCATTAACCAAACTAGCTTGTGGGTTCCAATTAGCGTGTAATCTGCGATTTTCATTGTTCCTTTTTGTGTGCTAGCAATGCAAGCTGAGAAATTGCAACATTAGAGGATAAGCTTCTTTGTTTCTTTCTCCTTTGTGGTTAACACACCGTGTGAAAGGAGAACTCCTACAAACTTTGATCAAGGAGGTGGGTTCGGTGAGAGGAAGAATATCCATGGACCCTAGAGACTCTTCTTGTTCGTTTCCATAAATGCAGCCCATCCCGTTTCCTCCCTGGGTGAATTATCAGTGTGTTTGTATTTCAACGTTAAGAATTAAGTGCTACCAATTGCTTTTCTTTCTTATCCTTCTTTTCAAATTAATCAAAATAGTCCAGCATTTTTGTTCGCGAATAGGCCCTTGATTTGAATTTATGCTATTTTCAATAACACTAAATATTGGGAAAAAAACGACAATAAAAAACTTCAATAATGCAATGTACCGTTGTATTACTTCAATAAACCACTGTGGAACCAGCTGCGCAGCTGCCTGCGCTGGTGTTGAGATTTGGGCACTTGGGGTGGTACTGTGGGTGGAGTGTCGGGGAATCAGGGTCAGGGATAAAGACTCAAGGAGACAACTTTTCTCATATCAGGTACTTTGCACAAAATATTGATTGGATAAAGGGGAAGGTTGCCGGCCCCTTTATTTTCATAGTTCTAAAAAGAAAAACAGCTAACCTTGAACTAGGCTTGTCCCACCTCATTACCCGCCTCAAGAAAAACCCGTGGAGAAAATCCAGTTGATCCATTCTGGTTTTGGAACAACCAGCTGGTTTCTTTAACTACTTGTGAGGAAAGATGGTTTGTAAACACAATGACTTGTATTATTTATCGAAAAGCAACTTTGCCGCAGTTGGGTGTTCAAAGTTCAAAGTTCAAACCCCTGCCAGGAAAGTGGCTTCTCATCTCATGCAAATAAATAAATAAATAGTATTGGTTTTCCACTTTCTTTTCCCACACTTGCATACAAGTTTCATATAATTGATGTACTTAATGAATTCTAAAGCAGATAATTGATTTACCTTTCTACACTAGAAATGTTATATCAAAATTAGTTTTTCTTAAATTGGATGTGATTTGGGATTTCTTTTTGTAGGAAAAAAGAGAGTTACATGTATTTTTTCAAATTTATCTCAATTTAATAGCCATCATCACTAATTATTATACCCTGATTCCAATATATTCTCCACCTTTTCACAAATAACATCTCCTAAGCTCGAACTTGTGTCAAAATGTTTGATTCGACCAAAATACCCCTAATAACATATATATTTATTAGAAAATTATTAGTTTAGGAGTTCTTATGATAAATATAAATGAGATGTTCAAGTATTAAATATTGAATCAATTTATGAAAAAATTATGAAGACTATTAATTATATAGTTGAATATATAAGTGCAAAGCACTTGGGATGAAAACTAGTTTAGAAAAATATTCCTAATATTTATGATGTCCCATGGATTACACTGGCAGACCCTCGTTAAACCTCTGTTCATGACACCATCACTTTTGATGTCAAAGTTAGTTTTTAAAGATTTCTTTTTGTTTTTCCCCTTAGATAATATTTGGCTTATTTTATTATTGCATTGCTTAGTATCTCAACTTAGATAATTGCAGGTTCATTTTCCATTAAATTGGGTTGTTTATGTGTTTGTCGGTGGAGAGGCTTTGTGTCCATATTGTTAACTAGCGGTCATGGCGTGGTAAGTTCTTGAAGGTTTGGATTGCACCTTGTCAATTGTCATGTGGCAGAGCTCAACTTGGCATTTTTTTAACAATGTGGTGGACCACAGAGGAATTTTTGAAGTATCTTCCCTGGGGTTGCAAATAAGATTTGGACAATGATATCCTTAGTTGCAGACCATATTTGGAGCATCCTTGTGCTTGCATATAGTCTGTAAGTAACCCTGCTATGGGGAAACAATTGTCCCTCAAGCCCTTACTAGTGTGTGTTCATGCAGTATATTATTAGGTATATAATATCCTAACCCAAAACCACTTCTTACAAGTGGATACTGGTCCAGACGTAAGACATGCTAACTCTCCTCTTCACTGAGGTTGTGAATAAGTCTGGATGATGCAAGGTCTCTGTTGCCAAATACATGCAGAGAGTCAGAGTGCTAGCAAAGATTGTCCGAGATTCTAATGTCTATTCATAATTTGGTTAGGCACAATGCATTATTTATTATAATATAACTTAAGATGTTTAGATTTCTTTTTGAGGTCTGAAATTCTGCAATTCTTTGTGGTATGTTTCTGATTTTAAATTCAGAAAATCATTGAAGTGAATGTTGTTTTCTCGTTGCTTTTAGGAATCTCCAGAAGGTAGCAAAATGCTTGAATTTTGAAAGAATCTTTCTGCTTACCAATAGAAGGATGCCATATTGAAAGCCACTTCACAAAATCAGGTTGGTAATGCACAGGTCTTTTTTTTTTTCGTTATAAGTTGCTTGTTGGCAACTTCACATGGAAATCTGTGGGCATTGATTAAGTTGAATGAAGGCATCTGTCTGTGTTTCTAAGCAATGAATGTATTCAGCATAATGGTTAAGAGCTCACACTTGGTTTATTATATTATTTTGAGTTTCCTTGTCTATAATCCATCTCTCCTAGTAATAAAACTCTTTTGAAGTTCATTGTAACAACTGAAAATGTGAGCTGCCTCGGTTGTGGATAAAATGCTATATTGGTATACAAATATAGGCAGAAACAGCACACCAAAAAGCCTTCAAAAGTGATCATTTGACTTCTAAAACTCCGGGAAAGAGTTTGGCCGCATGTCAAAAAATGAAAGTCTGTTCAAATGGCTTTTAACTTATCAATTTGTGCATATAAAAAAGGTGCATTGTTTGGTTGAGATGGTGCCGTATCAGGGTCTTTCCATTGTTATTGATCTTATGTAAACCTTTAATTTTTACCATTTCTTTCCCAAAAATATGTCTGAAGCAATGTAGTTATTTCCCAGTTGGCCTCCTGGTTACTTGCTTGGGCTAGCCCACTCTATTGGCTAAAGCAGAATAGTTATTCTTTGGGCAACTTCTCGTTTAAGCCTGGGCACTCAATGGTTGAAGATAGTTTATCTAGTAGAAAGAATATGAAACTATAGCCTTTATAGTTAGTTCACGGTTAATAGGAAAAAAAAAGGGCAAAGGAACAAAATAATGGACATTATTCATGTAAGTTGTAATACATAAAAGGAAGAAGCTAGAAAAAGGGATGCTGGACTATCTGCTTAAACATTTACAGTGTGTCATATAATTGATCTGAGGGACGGGATGTGACTACTGGATCTTGGTGGGACGGGATGTGACAATTTCTGGATCTTGGAAGAATGCCGTTTTCTTGTTTGTTTGTTTAACTGATATTGCAAAATTGCCTTCAAATCCATGTTACAAACCATGTTGGTTTTCTTTTATATTTTGTATAATGTAGTGAAGAGGAAGAGCTGGCTATGTCCAGCCAGGAGAATGTTATCACCTCTATCCTAGATGTGTATATGATGCTTTTGCATAGTACCAATCGCCAGAAATTCTGAGAACCCCTTTGCAGTCTCTTTGTCTACAAATCAAAAGTCTAAAACCTGGAAGTATCTCTGACTGTCTATCTAGGGCTAGTCGCCTGAGTTATTAGCGGTACCCTTGATTTTATCTCCTTTCTTTTATATTAATGTGACACGCTTGGGCTTCCTTTTATTTTTTTCCATTGTAGAAATTATTGTGAACTTCACCCTTCACTCAAGCAGATTTCCCATGCCTACTTCTTTGACCTTTTGTTTTCAATTTATGTATCATAGGTTCAAAATGCGATTGAATAGTTAAAAATCATTGGAGCCTTGGATCAGAATGAAAATTTGACTGTTCTAGGTAGATCTAAATTTCTCTATATTTTCTTTATCATTTTTAAGATTTGTGTAACTTATGCTATTGTAAAAAGATTTATTGATGCTAAGATTTAGTTTTATTCAATCTGACTATCTCCTGGCTGGTCGACATTTGACTATACTTCCACTGGAGCCTAAGCTTGGAAAGATGCTCATTTTAGGTGCTATTTTGAATTGTCTGGATCCAGTACTGACTGTTGTTACAGGCCTTAGTGTTAGAGATCATTTCTTGATGCCATTGGACAAGAAAGATGTAAGTTAGCCTCCAAATCTTATGTTGTTCGATGAAAGTTGTATGCTCTGTGTGCTTTGATTAGGATAAAAGCAATATTTTTTCTCCTGAAGAGTCTTACTTCAAATTTTATGGTTGGGTCTGCTATTGGATTCAACGGGCTGCACATAAATGCATTACACTTTTTTCTTAATAACTCATGAATTGTGATTGAGCGCACATCTTTTTCCCTCAAGTTGTTTTTGTCAAGATTGCACTTAGGCTCAGGTACTACCAAATGGCATGCAAGTGGTTGTCACCATAGTGAAGTGGGAAACAACTGACACTGCTAAAATTGGAGTAACTAAACATCTGCTCAGCTTCTGTCCTGACATAGATTTAGCATAGCAGTGACCGGCAAGGTAGCAGTTGGATTGCCTTCACTATTAATACTGGCTGGCAACCCTGCATCTTTGATGCTTTGGTTGCCTGAAGATATCTGAAAACTCTCTGGAGCGTGTGACTGCAGCATAGTGATTACTGAAGTCAGATGTGCTGCTGATTATTTTTGCTGAAGAAGAGCAGAAAGGATCATCACTATAAAGCATTGTGAAGCTGCCTATAGACTGCTTTTTTGGAGAGCGACTAGCTGAATTGTTGGTGCCTAGCAATTCTGGAACACAAGGAAATGTAGTCTTCTTGTTATGTAGGTCCAGCTACCTTTCTCACTTCTTAAAGATGAAAAGGATGGTCGAACAACAATGTCACTTTAATAAACCTAATCTTATCTTATTAAAGGGTTATGGCCATTAGCTGTTGGACAGATTCTTCAGTCCACCACGGGAGCTGCATGCTAATGGTGATAACTTGTGGGTGATTTGGAATATGAAAGAACCTGCATTTAGACATGGAGTTGAGCTGAATAGTTAACATTGAGAGGACTGGTATGGATTTCTCTACTCTATCCAGTTTATGCTTTTGCTGTTGGAGCTGCATGATTGATGGCGACTGAAAGCGTGATCTGAGACTGAATACTGTTGAGCGGTCTCACTACATCAATGAAACTACACACCGACCTTAGATAGGAGTCAGAGCCAACCCCTATTTCGAGTCCATTATTCATTTTGATTGATTTGTGTATGGTTAGATGAAAAAAAAAATTAGGATGTCCGGAACATCTTGGGGGTTGTGTATACGAATGGGTCCTTTTTTTATACATGGTACTAAGCAACTTTCCTTGTTATAAAAGGATCCAGTGTACACAGACCTGTTATTCTGCATACATCATATCGTTCGTTTGCATGTCTGTTGTCTTTAAGTTGAAAGCCGAAGGATCCGAGCTGGTACTACAGATTTGGTTTGTGTTGATAGGAATGAAGCCACCTTGTGGGGTCCTTAAAACCTCCCGACCTTACTCAAATTTTGCGCAATCGAGGAGATTTTAGGTCGTGGTTGCTTGATCAATGCTTTGTGCTCGGTTCATTTAGGTAGATTGGATTTCTATTTGGAAAGGGTGGCTGTAGTGAAGTTCTTCCAGTCTCGGTGCTCAATTGTACACGGAGAACCGAGTAAGGGGGGGACTTGACCGTCATTATAAATGCTTTTGATGGCCATTTGACTTGACAACAGGGGATTTGAGTCTTGAGATGACGATTGGTTACACAGCTGTAATTAGATGTTTTGAGTTTTGATTTGAATGTCATTGACTTCTTTGTCACCAGTCATCTTAATTTGATCGTTAATGGGTGACCACTACAATATCGAAGGCCTCCTGTTTGGATTTTATAACGACAAGAAGGTACTGATAAGGGAATCTAAAAAAGAGATTAAGACTAATACACCGTCTATTATTTTCTTTACATGTCGCAGACGTGCCATGCTTTTGTGGAACTCAGACCAGTGACGGACTGAGCTTGATCCAATTAGTCTCATTCTAACTGGTCAAAACATGACTGCCTCGGTGCCTAAGCTTCCAAGTGAAGCCAGCACAAACTATTGTTAGGGAGGTCCTGTACTGGGGTCTGGCTTGCATGTCCGTGACTATAATAAAAATATCCTCCACACACACACACACACACACACACACACACCCCACGGCATCTGTTGCATTTGCATGTGATATTGGAGATGAGCTGTTTACTGGGGACTCTTTGAGACCATCGACAGATCTGTTGATTCATATAAAAACTGTATTCTTTTCCACGGTCATCACTAGAGATAAAATTAACTTTCCCAAATCTAAGCAAAAAAAACATAAAATAAAAAAGGAATCGTTCTTGACTTTTTTCTAAAAGATAAAGGAAAATAAAAAATAAACCTGAAGCTCATCATCAACCGATTATTCTCCACCACTTGTCATGGGATCGATCTCTTGAATTGTATTATAAAATTACATGACCGTCCTCGAAGGGCGACATTGATTTTGCTGTCGGTATAGGCCAAGGTTGATTAGGTAAAATAATTTTGAAAAGAGTGGAATCTGAGTCTGACAGCAAGACTACGAGACAGGTTGGGCGAGGTTTGCTCTTGATGTCAAGATGCTTTTCTCATAAGAAAAATTATTTTTTTATATAACTTATTAAATTAAATTTTGTTGGGCATTACAGGGGGATGAAACTGGAAGTCAGAAAGTGGAAGCAAAGAAGTGTTATTGTCTGGAATCGCATCATCCTCATATATTGTACTTTGTTACAACAACTTATGAGGTATTGGTAGGTTAGTGCCCCAAATGACCCGATTGAATGTGACCCTAACCATGTGATGAAGCATCCTCGTCGTTACGCTGTAACGTTGCCGGGGTGTCGGGCCATTCGAAAATTGACAAAAGTTAAAAGCCCGGAGGAATTACTGATATCAGTGTTAGGGGTCCCGTGATGTTTTGTTCCATGTCTTAAATTGTGTGGATCGTTTTCAATGGTTGCAAGAATGAGGAGCTCCTTGGGCCACATTTTGCTAGTTTGAAATCACAATCACAATCCCATGGCATTTTAATAGGCCGAGAAAGAGTTGGGATCATGCATGTTTCTTCGAAACTTTTAACATACGGGGCAGGGCAAGTGGGAAGTTTGCTGGTAGATGAAAATATCGATGGTGATAGTATGGCCTCGTCTGTCCTCGGAAGGATGTGACGTTCTAGTTCTGGTTCCACATTGTTTAGCCCAGCTTTGCCAGGGGTGAAGAACTCTTTTCCTGTTTGTTTTGCTTTTCTGCGTAGGCGTAGTTTTTGGTGTCATATCTGCATAATTCTCTCTATTTCTGTGTGTTCCGTGAGGTTCTTTTAAAAAATTATCGATGACTTACAGCCACCTTTTTAAAGATACACACACACACACACGCCATACAAAATTTATGATTATTGCTGATATAACTCCTAAATCACATGTTAATAGTGTAAAAAGTCAGTTTTGAATATCATTTTTTTTATTGAAAATAAATAAAAAAACAAAAAGCGATACCAAAACATTATTGCTGTACATTATCTGGGTTCTTTTAATATATTTTTGTTAACTAGCATCAAATGAAGATCAAATTAAACACTAAACTAGGTGGTGCATGAGAAGTATATGTTGAACTTAATAAAATAACATTTTTATTTTATTGAAAGAAAAAAGAAAGAGAGAGCCTTTAGAAGATAATGAGAGTTATTATTGTTTCTAAAATGTGACGTTAATTATTAGATAGGTTACTGCAATTAATTCACTCAATTTTTGTAATTAGCGTAATGGACTTAGGACTTTGTAATTAGATAACTTACTTTAGCATAACTTAATTCATCTCGTTTTTTAGCATAACTTAATTTCACCTCAGAACTCAGATCATGGCCATAAATGCTAAGTAGTTTAATTATTAATTAAACTAGTTACACAACACATTTATGATCAGTTTTGGATGAAGATTAGACAAACCTTCTCACACATGGGCTGCTGTAGCTCTGTCAGTATTTGTAACTTACGATCTAACTTTCGAGACAAAAGAACATAGAAGAAAATGCAAAGAAGCTTTGCCGCGCCTAAGAAGGTTTCATGTAGAGGGTCATGGAAATAACACTAATAATAATAAAAAAAGAAGTAGAAGAAGAAGGATTGAAGAAGGTTCATGGTGTAGGGGAACTCCCATGTTAGGGACGCCACACAAGTCCATGGGAACAGTCATGTGCTCTTGCATGGGTCGGAGGAACCTCCTTTTTATCCCATGTTGTCCTCCAGAGTTTCAAGAAGAATACGTTTCTTTTTCATTCATTAAGAAAATAAAGGAAGAACTAGTTTAATGGAAATGGCTCCTCGAGCAACCGGCTCTCCATATGCGATGCCGTAAAGTACTTCTTACAGTTAATTATAACTTATTTTCCTTAGTAAAAAAATAATCAATCAATCAATCAAAGAAGCTTTCTGTCAATCACAGACATCTCGTCCTTTAAACCTAAAATATAGTTCTCACGATCGATTTATACAATCTCTTTAAAAATAAATAACATTATTCAGGTAAAATGGCTAGATTATAAAACGCGGCACATTATCTTGTTAAGTCTTCAATTAGATTTTAACGGTCTAAATTCCTGAAGTTACGCTCCAGGTTTTTTTATATCCTCAAGTAAACATTGATGTTTAAATTAAAGTACTTCATTAAAATAAAATCAACCAATTACTTTACCAACCTGAATAATCAGGGAAGCACGTAGGTTTAGTTTCAAACGTCTGATTCTTTAACTTTTTATTTTTATTAATTTAATTCAAGTATAATTGATATTTTTTCCACTTATTTATTATAAACTAGACCCGAGAAAAGATCGAGTGCCTGTTTAGCTTAGTGCAAGACCATGAACAAGACTCAAGCTCTCCGGATCTATTCCGTGGGTGAACCAAGGGCTACCGCACCACGACGAACTAGGTGGATTTTCTCTTCCTGGACTTGCTATATCTCTCACAGTGATATTCAAACCCTCTGAAAATGTATCAGGTCTAGCCGTCTAGGTATAGAATCAACAGTAAAAAGCTCCAGAATGGCAGAATTATAATTGCTTGTGTAGGGTTAGATGGGAATTTATTGATATAGGTTTCTGATGCCTGGTAACATGACCAGCCTTGCCAGGCTATGGAAACGCATTTCTCTATCGAACAAGATTCTCAATTCCCGATATATGGTTCCTGTTTCGGGAAAGAAAAACATGATGGAAAAATATTCCTATCCATGTCAAATCCAAAGCATTGAACTTATCATGCATCTTACAAGGCGAGAGTTAGCAGCACAATCATGCATGATCTCTAGTTGTTAAAATTTCGTTTTCATGGGCAGACGTGTGGTAAATACTGCGAAATCAGCAGACGAGTCCTGGTGAGTTTTTCGATGGAGAGGGAAAAAAAAGAGAGGATTATGTACAAGGAACCTTACCTAAGTGGAGGCATGTACCAAAATTGACCTGCGGTGGAGCCCCTTTCTATAATTACAGGTCAGTTTTTGATGCACAACAACTCAAGATTTCATTCTCACAGCTGGATTATTCTACCAACAATATGCCTTTTCTTTCTTCCTTCTCCTACGGGGGGGGGGGGGGGGGGGGGGGGGGGGCGGCC
>Ga0325411_1007376_pt1 | contig 11990 bp, 5 predicted proteins | sample PopdelMetagenome_13_FD_206181 | JGI IMG/M metagenome (GOLD analysis project Ga0325411, IMG submission 206181) | Populus deltoides microbial communities from Bellville, Georgia, United States - Xylem-PdIQD-R4 | ecosystem: Host-associated > Plants > Phyllosphere > Stem > Wood/Secondary xylem...
AATCCATATATGTAAATAGTCACGTGTGCATTATTTCTTATTAGCCTAGTACCTTTTCATTGGGCTTCTAAGCCTTTAGGATCCCATTTCTCTTCTTACTCGTTGAATAAATGTCTCATGATTTTTCTATTCCAGAGAAAAGAATTCATTTTATATATCCCAATTTATATGTATTTGCTTCATAGAAAAATACTAAAAAAATTAATTAAAAAAATAAAAAAAATAAGTTGAAACCCACTTTGTGTTTGAATCGGAACATTCAAATATAAAAAGTTAGCAACACTAGGAAGTTTAAACTGCAAGGGTTGAAATGGAGCACTTATGAATCTATAGGGACTAAACACAACTTACTCTTTAGCCCCATCTCATAGCAACAAATAAATACTCAATCAACCATGAGGGGTGTAGCCTTACTAGTCAGGCTCTAGATTTGCTTCCTAAAGGTTATTAATTCGAGTTTTACAAACTTCAGGGACCATTAAAGGTTTACATGGTCTTTAACTTCAAGACCCGTTGGATTAGTCGAGGTGCGCGTGAGCTGGCCTGGACACCTATGTTAATAAAAATAAATAAATAAATACTCAATCGAACTTTATGATATTTTATGCACTTACCACATTTTTTGCCACTTGCTTAACTCCCATCGGTATGGAGTATGGTTTCTTAGCTCATCTTTCAATTCATAATGGGAAAATTTTCATGTATCATTAGTGAAGTGATGGAAAACAAAAGACCTGAAATCAGAGCGTCTATTTAATGATTGATATTAAAAAACAATCTATGTTTATTTGCTTCGTAGACCAGGACAGAAAAAATTTATGGCTCCGCCCTTCCCCCCCCCAATGCATGCAAATCTCAATGACCTCTTTCCAAATCCCAAAACACCTACACCACTCCAAAAACCAATAATCAAACCATTGTTGATGGAAAAACCATCACCAATGAACTCTATCTTCGAGAGGAACATGTTGACAACAAGTTCGGTCTTTTTAGTGCTTAGGATGTGGACGACCAAATATTCTTTCTCAACTTGATGTTTTTCGGTGATTTTCTATCTCTTCTTAACCTTGAGGATGAAAAATGACCATAATAAAGTTTGGGATAAAAAAATTAAATTTTAGGACACCAAATTTAATTTTAACCAAGTCAATTAATTGAAATTAGGGGGAAAATCGCAAGCAAATTAGAGTTTTGGGGTCAATTAGGGGGCAAATTAAAAAATTTCACAGCCAAGAATCAATCTGCAAAAAGCGTCAAACTATAGGGGCTTAATTGATTGAAACCGAAGGTGAAATTGAAGAAATTAAAAGTTTAATGGTCAATTAAGAGCTAAATTGAAGAAATTCGAGACCAAGGATCAAAATGGAAAAGACGCTGAAATTCATGGTTAAAATTGAAGTTTTTTAGGGATTAAATTGCATTAAATCAATAGTTTAGGGTCAATTATGGGTGCAATTAAAATAAATTGAAAGTTAGAGGACTAAATTGAACTTTGACCAAAATCCCTAATTTAAGACAAAATGGCCTCGTTTTGAATTAAAAAAAGAACCAAACGGCGCGTCGTCTAGTACTGTTTCTTGTTTTCTTCAGTTTTTGCACGAAAAAATGCCTAAGTGGCTACTTTTCAAGTGCATTTAATGCTTCATATCTCCACCAAATTTGACAACACTTGAACCAAAATAATCACATGACATTTCTCTATAACCAAGTATGGTTCATTCACGCCGATTGACATCACAACAGCTAGAGGTGAGCAAACCACCCAAAACATTGATTAAACCGAGAAAACCAGAAAAAAACCGAACCGAAAAAAACTGATTAAAACTTTGAAAAATCCAGCCAGTTCGGTTCGGTTTTGGTTTTATAAGCAAAAAACCGAAAAAACCGAACCAAACCGAAACCGGAAAAAAATCTAGCCGAACCGGAAAAACCGAGCCAAATTGGTTTGAACTGGTTTTTTCCCTAAAAAAACCAAACCGAAATCGGTCGGTTTGACCCGGTTTTGGTTTTTTTTTAAAAATCAGTTTGGTTACTTTTTTTGATAAAAACCGAACCGAAAATGATTACCCTTAATAGTAGCCACGGCGCCAGCATAAAGTTGTCAACTCAAGCAGCCTTGCATTGTCAAATTTGACAATTCATGGTGCCTACTTTGAACTAATGGCTAGAATTTTTCCTTGGTGAAGACAAGATTACCCACTTTTATCCCTTATAAATAGGGGTGGATTTAATGGTCTGGGCATGAAGAAATGTGGGTCCAAAGTTGACCAAAAACCAGCCCCTCCCTTCTGTTTTTGCCATTTTTTCTCTCCTTCTCTCTCTTTGTCGGCCCTCAGCTCATCGACTAATGCCACCACCAGCTCATCTGTTACCAGCTCCACCATAGGTAGCTAGCTCGGCCACTAGGAGCCACTATCGATACCTCTCTCTCTCTTGCAGACCTTTTTCTTTTTCTTTTTCTTTTTCTTTTTCTTTCTCCTTCTCCTTCTGCTAGAGGCGACTAGCACCGCCAGAGAGGCAACCGTCCTCTCCACCAGCTCCACTGCTAGACCACCGCCAACGCTCCCTAGCCTAGGTAGTCTTTCCCCTTCTCTTCCTTTTTCTTCCCCCCATCTTCATCACCCTGCATGTAGAACGAGAATTCGTTCTGCATGCGGGGTGCAAAATAATTAACCCTAGCTTCGAGTCGAACCAGTTCTGGCCTAGCCCAAACCAAAAAAAGAAAAGGTATGTTGGGCCAATACCGGCCAAACCCCTTTTTGGGCTGATACCGACCTAACTCTTCGAGGCCGAGATCAACCCAATCTTTCTTCGGTTGAATCTGGCCGAATTAGTTGAGCCGGCTCGACCTATATATTTAATAATATTTAATAATAATAATAATAATAATAATAATAATAATAATAATATAACAATATATATTATATATTAAAAAAACCAAAAAATTCTATGGGGCATTTCAAAATATTTCTATTTTTCTCACGTGTTTTTCTATCAATTTTGCTTAATAATGGGTTATATTTTGACATTGTAAAATATAAATTTGGTATAAAAATACTTGGTTTTCTTTGAAATATTTAAAAAAAATTCAAAACTTTTAAATTAATTTTAATTTTCAAAAAATAAAAAAAGAAATAAAAAAATATTTTGTTTTCATATATACGACCAAATCCTAAATAGTTTTCCAAGCATATTTTCAAAAACAAATTGCATATTTCTCATGTTTTAAAAAGCAAAGGAAAAAGGATATCGTAATCAGTTTATGATCATCCATTAGGATTCGACCAAAGTATCAAAATCCATTTACCAATCATTTTTTAAAGTCTAGATGTAGACTTTAATATCTGTGGGGTGTAAAACTACACAATAGAGTACACCCTTAGGTATTAAAGATACAAGGTGTAAAATAAACACGATGCTAAAATTTAAACTTTAGAACGGTTATGATTAAACTCGATGAGGTGGAGACTCTCTCACGAAGGGAGATCTGCCTTAGACCTTAGAAAAGACCGGTGAATAGAAACCCAACTTAGAAAAACAATCAAACAACAATGCAGCTTACTTTAGATAGGGTGCACTAAGGGTGATGCGTCTTCCCCTTGCATAACCAGTCTCTTACCTAGACTCTCGCAAGCCATAGGTTCCTAGTAACCATAATACTAGTTGGCGACTTCTGAACTTTAATCATAATCTTGATTAAACCCAAACTTTTTCCTTCTTAACAACAATACCTCTTCAGGAGCCATGAAAAGCTTGTTAGTACCCCGATGTCGCACCTGTGAGAACCATGATCCTTAATTTTTGATTAATTTCAAATTGTGTCATTACTAAATATAATAAAATGCCTAGTTTTTTTTGGGAATGAAGAGGTGACAGATGTCTTTTTATCGTCTCCTTGAGTTAGACAGGGATACCCCCTATATATATTCGAAAGATTAGCTCATGATCTAGTGGTTCGACAAGGATTATGGAAGCCTATTCAGTTATCTAAGAATGGTCCCCAGCTTTATCATTTGTTGTTTGCGGATGACTTGCTCCTTTTCGCTAAAGCATGAATGGATCAAGTTCCGATCATTAAAGCTTGCTTGGAGTCCTTTTGTGCGGTTGATCAGATCATTCACCCCAGAGTCTGTTGATTAATTGGACAAGAGTAAAGATAGAGTCCCATTCTACATGTCAATATCGACAACAAAGAAATTTATAGTAAAAGGAAAATCTATCGACTTTAATTATAAATCGTGAGGGTTTAAGTCCCTCTATCCCTAAAAAAGGGCCCGCTCGACTCCCTAATTATTTATCTTATTCTCTTTTTTTGTTAACGGTTCAAAATTCGTTAACGGTTAAAAAAGTATGCAATAGTCTACAATAAAAAAAAATGGTCAATCTAAAACTCAGGGAAAAAGTTCTTTTTAATAAGCATACATTCTTTTTTTTTCCTTTACCATCCCTATAGTTTTTGTAATTTCAATGTTGGTCCTAAAGTTCATTTTCTTTACATTTATGTCCCTGAGTTTAAAAAATAAGAGAGAAAATCGCATAAACAATAAGAAGAGAGAAAATCATCGGTTTAGCCACTTTTCGACTATGAAACTCGTTATTAATGGTGTTAATAGGTTCTATTTAATGAGGGGAGTTTGATTGTGTTGGTTTTTTTCTCTAAAAATCCATGAAAAAAAATTGAGTTCAATTTAGATTTTTTTTTTGAATGATTTTAGGCTTATGTGGTGGTTTAGAATGGGTTTTATAGTGTTTTTAGGTGAAAATAACTTGAAAAATGAATTTGAGATTCAAAAAACTCCTCCTCTAATTTTTCAACCACCACAATGGTAATTGAAATCTAGGTTAGTTCCCAATAGATGACAAGATGCTTGCTTTAAATCTAATAAAGGGTGAACGACTTATTGTCCTCCCTTTAAAAAAAAAAGACTCAAGCACATGGGTTTGCCTCAAACCCATGCGTTTGGGCTTTTTTTTTTATCTTTTGATTTTTTGTTAATTTTATCTTTTAATATTAGATTTTTGTTTTTCAATCTTATTCTTAATATTTGATTTATTTTGAATTGATTTTTGTATTTTTATTTATCATGTAATAAAAAAAAATTGAACCTAATGGAGTTCGTGACCTTAGTCATAGATTTGACAGGTTATCTTGAGTGAACAAGGGTTTTTTTTTTTTTGGACATGCCAAGTCAACATGATCTTATCAGGACAACTCTTGTAACGCTTTGAAATTTGACAACATTGCATGATACTTTGAACCTTAAACTTAATGAAAAACAAGGTAATTTATTTACACACATAGCTCATCGCACTGCATAAATCATACTATTATGATTTGTGTCACTTAATTCCTACCAAAATTTTAGCAGAGTTTCCTCTGCCCGAATCTCTTTACAATTTTTCTCTTCACCTTAAAACACCTATACATCTCATCTCAACTAAGTTCACATTCATTTAACATCCATAATCACAATTAGGGCCTTAGGCTCTTCTATCAACAATTACAATCATAATATTACATATGAATTTATCTTCAAGCATATTAAACTCATGTATAATAACATTTCATTAAAGATTCATTTATATCATGTGAGGCTCTAAATTCACTAGTTATAATTTCCAACAATAACATCATGTACAAGAGGAAGAATAAAAATGCATAACTACTACCTAATGATATCTCAAAAAAACTAAAGCACCGTGTCAAATAACCATACCTAAAGATATAACCTGCAGAAACACATTTCATATACAATATCTATTACAGTATAACTAAAAGCACCAGTATAGATTTATCATATCATTTTGAGAAAGTCCACTACATTTCATAAGCAACACATAGTATTTTAAGATCATCTACTTCCATACACATTGTATAACCTCTCATTATACAAATAAGTTACTCCTTTTCTTCTTATTTGAATTCTTATCTTTTAGTTACTCATTGTCTCATACCAACCCCTTTTTATTATTTTCAAAGATTCATATCTGACCCCTGTGACTAGGTTTGATTTGTTACTTAATATTGGCTCTTGCCCCAAAGGCATATTATATGGGCACATTTTCTATGACTTTATTAGTGGCGTCGTCAGTGGGAACTTGAACAAAAAGCTTATTAATTCCCTTTCAACCTCTACAAATAATTTCCATAGTTGATAAGACTTTAGTACATTGAAGATTAACTGATCCCCTTACAGAGACTTCAGTTCCCCTGGGTATCCAACAACTCTACCACCAAATACAAGTACTCAACAACGATGTTTTAGCCATAGAGAAACAACTTTGCTCTTTTCAGTACAATCAATAGCAAAGTCAATCCATAACATTAGATGCATAAAGACAACTCTGATTTTAGGAAGAAACTAGACAAAACAATATGTTAAGTAGATATCATACTTTAACTCTTCAAATGAGAAAACACTCATCAGCAAATCCAAGCCACAAACATGGCTATCTGCATCAATCTTTTTTCTAAGTCTTGGTTTTCTTATTCGCATGCTCCCCATCAGAAAAAACCTAGACGCGATGTGTACGAGACTACACCAACTTTTACACGTCATTCCCCCAAGTTGAAGAGTCTTTATTTTATCATGAAGTGTTATACACTTACCTCACTAAGGATTGTGTTAATGTTAAAGCCAATTTAGACAACTATGATGGCCTTGCTGATCCTAGAAAACACGTACAAAAAGTTAGAAACATATTAAAGCTAGTGATAATAGAGAGTGATGTCATGTGCAAGATTTTCCCTATAACTTTCCATGAATCTGCTAGGGTGTGGTATCGTAGCTTTAAATCTGGCTTCATCCTAAGTCTTTATGATTTCTGTGTAAAGTTCATCTCTCATTTCAGCACCAACAATCCTTTTAAAAAGAGCACACATAGCTCTTTACCATCACTCAATGACATGATAAAAACATGAGGGCATATCTCTAGAGATTCAACAAAGAAATACTAAGTGTGAAGGATCTTTTTGAGTTTATCGCCATTGAAACCCTAATCAATGATGTCTACAACTATTCCTAATAGGAAAGGTTATACACACTTCCTAACAAAAATCTTCTTAACATCAAACACGCGATGAAAAATTACATCAGAGTGCAAGAAGTTAGTGTTACCAGATAAAGCCATCCACGCTTCTATACACAAGAAGAGTCTCTACCATGACATCAATCTCCAATAAGAGCATAAAAAAACACCAAGGAGCACATCCATGATTTTTTGATATTTTTTAATATTACGACCACACCTCTCATAATGATACTTAATGAGATGTTGGCTGGTATAAAGGGAAAAGACTTTCTGCAATACCTACCTCTAATAAAATATGGTTCAAACATAAGGAACCCCAACAAGTTCTGTCTCTATCACCATAACTGTAGATATGACATAGAAAAGTGTCTTGCACTTACAATAGAGATATAAATATTGATCTCCAAATAGTACCTTCAATAATTTATTAAAAAAAAGATACAATATGAACAAATAGAAAACAATCTTCGTGATGTACTTCCTCATATAAGATAAATCTCAGAAATTATATCTCTATTATATTTTAAATTTTTAAAAAATAATAATAGTGTATCTTTATGTCTTCAAACACAGAAGATCTCCATGAAATTTATGTGAAAAAGTCTTCATTAATCTCTATTATGTCACTAGGTCCCCGTGATCAATTTTCCCTAAGTCTAGTGATCAATTGTGTTTTAAATCCCTCTGACCACGCGTCTATAAGTCCTAGTGACCAAGTGACTTTAGGTCCTCTAACCAAGGTGAGTATAGGTCCCTGTAACTACTGTTTCTAGGTTCAGCGACCAATTTTATCTAAAAAATCTTGGATCTTTCTCTATAAATTATTGATGAAAATATCTCATAAATTCACCAAAAATGACAAACATTTTAAAGCATACAACATTTTTGTGCAAGCATAAAAAAGGTAAAATTTTACATTGTAAATATTTTCTCTCTTCTTTAGATGGTTAAAGTCTTCCAAACATATATGTTTACAAGACTTTGGGGGGAAATGATAATACATAAAAAAAAATGTTGTTGGCTAAGTTAGGCCCAAGCCTTAACAAAGTCATACAATGCTCGATTGGGTCGAGCCCCACCAAGCTCACTTCGGCCAGGCCTTAACTTAGCTACACGAGACTCAATTGGGTCGAGGCCCAATGGAGCTTCACGAGACTCGGTTAGGCCGTTTATGCCGTGGGCCAACAAAGCTCCACGAGGCTTGATCTTCACCCGTCCAAACTCGAGCTGGTTTTTCTAGCCTAAACAGATTTTCAAGCCTATATTTTCTCTCCTCTCTCTCTCTCTCTTCTCTTACTCTTTTTTATTTTACCACCTGTACAAGCCACAAGTTCAGCTAAATGCCACTTTTCATAATAGGCTATTCCAAATATTTTTCTAGACATTTTTCAAAGCTAGATAGTCTCAAGTTTAGTGAGAGAGATGGGAGTGGATGATTTTATCTCGATAATACAAAAAAACACTAAGCTAATCTCTTCGCATAGAAAACACACAGAGAACACAAATCTCTTTTCTACTAAAAAAATACATCTTTTATCTTCTTGATTTTTATGATTGTCACTTGAGCATCCAAAACTCAAATAATAACTTAAGCATCAAAGTGTCTCATATTCTAACAGGGACTTGTTTTACACATACAACTTTAGGCCCAAAACTCATTAGCCAAAGAAAGTCCATTCTTGTAAAGTTTTTATATGACTTTATTAGTTCCATTTTATTATTATTATTCATAGTTGTTTGTTATCCTTGCTAGCACTTCAATTTCACACACACACTCCTTGATTTCCCCTTTCATGTTCTTTGTCCTTTATCTTTTTATTAATGACTCAATTGTGCATGATTCACCTTTTATACTTATTGATGTCTTAAGACAAATTTTTTCCCCTTATTTTCTTCCTTCATGAACCCTTAAAATCATATGTTTTTTAGTTGTTGTTCCTATAGTATTATGCGACCAACACTAGAATATGAGGAACTAACTAGTCATTGTCTAATTAAGTAACAATAAATTAAAACCTCGCAATGAATAATTAATAATATAATAACTTTTACACTTTAAAAAACTTTTTGATAATACAATTGCAATGTAATATTCTTAATTTCCTAATAAAATCAATTTAGTTATCTATTAGTTTTGTACCTTTTTCTTAAATAACAAACAAATTTTTATGCAATGAAAATATTATGCATTTAATGTATGTACCAAAATTACGTGGTTATTTAAATATAAAGAAGTGGAAAGGAAAAAAGAATCCTAAAATTAAAAACAAAAAAACTTAAACCTGCTCTTTTTTTTTTATTTACCGTGGAGCAAGACTCAGTGCACTATATTTGCTACAGGGCACTAACATTCTTGCCCTCCATGTTTACAAGGAAAAGGTTGAATTCTTGGAGGGGGGCTAGTTTTTTCATTGGGTTCAATTGGCATTACCAATTTGTATAGGCGTAAATCGGTCTCTTTATATTTTTATTGCATAATAGAATTCCAAATCTACCTTTTAAAACAAAAAAAAAATAACTTGGGGAAAAGGATGTTTTTGGTTTTTTTTAAAATGTATAATTACTTACTTATCTTTGTAAATTGTTTTCTTCAACTTGGGTCTGGGAATGTGTTTGTCATTTCAAATTGGCTTTTCTATAATTATCAATTAGAGATAGGGCCAATTGGATCTTTATATATATATATATATATAAAGAAAAAATTGTTTGTATGTGTGTTCAAGTGGGAAGAATATATGCCATTTAGGCAACGTGTTTGGGTTCCTCCAATAGTCAAACACTATTTTTCACAACGATGTATAAAGTGGTGTATTAAGATCTTTATAGTGGTTGTGCGTGTGGCGGTGACGAACGAATGGTTTGTCTCTAATAGACTCTTTTTTTTTTTATCTTTTCCTCCCTTCTTTTCTCTCTTCTCTCTTTGGCAAAGTACGACAAAGTAAAAAAGTTTCCTTTTATTTGTTTTATGTAAATAAATTGGTTCTTATTCTTTTGATTTTTATATATTTTGTTTTTTTAATCTTTTATAGGTTAGTTTTTTTTTTCAATTTCACCCCTCATCATTTAATTTTATTTAGTTTTTATTTCAAATTTGGTTCTCATTCTTTTAATTTTTATCTAGTTACTTTCTTCTTCTTTTTTTTATTTTTTGTAGGTTTTTTTTTTAATTTCGCCCCTCATCATTTGATTTTATTTAGTTTTTATTTTAAATTTGATCTTCATTATTTTGATTGCTATTTATTTTATGTTAATCATTTTTCCTAACTTAATTTTTATTTTCAATTTCATTCCTCAACATTAAGAATTGCAATTTAATATGAACCTGATAGATACCGCCTCACCCCGCCCCGAACAAGTTGGTTTTTTTTTTATGGTTGTCTTACCAATAAGTAATGAATGTGGTATAAATATTATCAAAACATAATCGAAATCCGCCCGAACCAAACCTGAAATGTATATTTATATTATACAAATACATTCGTAGAAAATTTAGATTTGTTGTAATACAATGTGAGATGTATGTATGTATGTATAATGTTTTAATTTTATAGATTAATAATTTGATACACACACTTCAAAATTCAAATTTATATTTTAGTTCATTTATTTTTTATCTAATAATAAATAATAGTTAGATAATAGATATCCATAAGGATAAATAATTTCATTTCTCAATATTATAGATGACAATTTAATTTGAACTTGATGGATACCGATCCGCCTTGAACATGTCATTTTTTTATGGTTACCTTACCAAATATGTAATATATATATATATATATATATATATTATCAAAACTGACCCAAAACACGATCGTACTTAACATGAAATGTATATTTTTATTATATAAATATATTTGTTGAACGTTTATATTTTTAATACAATATCATAAGGTGTGTAATCTTTATAATTTTATAATTTAATACACACACACTCTTCAAATAAACATATTAATTATTTTATTTTTTATTGAATAATAAATAATAATCAGGTGATTGATACCCATAAAAATACTCAAAACTTGATGGATAGTTTATGAATATCTAAATTTCTTATCAGACAAGTAACGAATAGGGTATGAATATTAAAAAATCTAGCATGTGAGTATTCATTGCCATCCCTACTCAACATTTGATTTCAATTTATTTTTTGTCAAATTTTATATGTTTTTTTTATTACTCTTTGTTTTATTTTAGTTCCTTTTTATTGTTTTTTTTTTCAAATTTCATCTCTTAATGTTCTGTGATTGAGAATTTACTTCATTATTTTTTAGAGTTTGCTTTCAATAAGGTTAGTTCTGAGCTCCTAACTAGGGTCACGAGTTTCAAATATTAACACAGATTGATCTCGGTCTCTTTTTAGGTTCTTTATTGATTTTTTTTTCGAATCTCATCCTTCAACGTTTGATTTATTGTGAATTGATCTTTTTATTTTTTTAATTTTCTTTATATTGGATTATCTTAATATCATGCTCATGGTCATGGGGTTAACAAGTTAACTCAATTTAACTATGTTCTTTTTTTTTTCATTGGTTTTTTTTTTAATTTTGCTATTTGACATTGGATTGTTTGATAATTGAGTTTTTACTTTGCTTTCGAAGGAATTTACCTCGGTGTTGCGGCGAGGTCACAAGTTTTGCATGATAATCTAGATGGATTTGGGTCGGGTTTTTTTACTTTTTTTTTTCTTTATCATTTTTTTTATTCATATTATCAAAATTATACATGTTTATTAAATTGGGTAATGTTAATGACCCGAGTCTCAATTTCTTTTACTTATTGAGCAATGTTTGTGTTGCCTTAACTTCACCTTTTACTATGAAAAAAAAACAGGGTCACCTCATGATGGATCACGAGCCACTCATCTAGTAAATCTCTAAACTATCCAACAATTCTTAATTGTATCCAGGATCTGTAAAGTATAATTATATTTCTCAATCAAGTACTTTACACAATAA
>Ga0325411_1007377_pt1 | contig 11988 bp, 12 predicted proteins | sample PopdelMetagenome_13_FD_206181 | JGI IMG/M metagenome (GOLD analysis project Ga0325411, IMG submission 206181) | Populus deltoides microbial communities from Bellville, Georgia, United States - Xylem-PdIQD-R4 | ecosystem: Host-associated > Plants > Phyllosphere > Stem > Wood/Secondary xylem...
GTTTAGTTATAGAAGAAATTTTAAAAAACTTTCTAGTGGAACTATCTAAGAAGTTAAATATAGCTAACATAATAGGTCTAAACAAGTTTGAAAAGGAGATTCATAAAGAGTCAGTTGTGTCTCTTTTAGCTGTAAAAGTTTCTGAAGACTTTTTAGTAGAGTTGCCTGAAAAGGTAAGTGCAATGTTGGGAGAGTTTTAAGAAAATTTTTATTCCGAGCTATCTAATTCCTCAATCTCTATACTTGACTCCCAACTTGTTATAGATTTGGAGTAGCCTTTCGAGCTTTCTGATTCTTTACCCTTTATATTTGACATTCAACATGTCATAGATTTTAAACAACCTCATAAGCTCCCTAATGTTTTGTGCCCTATGCTTGATATCCAACATGTCATAAGTCTCGAGCAGTCTGTTGAACTTTCTAAATCCTTACTTTTTATTCATGATAAGGAGGATAAGGAAGGTTTTGATTCACCAGGCTATGTCCAATCTATATCTATCTAGGATTCAAAAAGTGTGTTTCGTTCCACTCTTCCAGTCATATAAGTTCATGGTCACAAACCTAGGATGCCAATGGATCTTTCTCTTGTCTCCTCACTCTAAAATGTCTGAATCAATTGAGTTTTTTGCATGTAGAGTTCATAATTTGCATGTTGAGATCATAAAGCATATTCAAATAAGTAATGAACAATACAAATTTCGAGCTGATTTATATAAGTATCATGATGCACTTAATGTTAGAAATTATTTTATGATACAGATTAGACCTGAACGATGTCCTTTGAAAACCAGTTATAAATTGCAAGTGAGTAGTGCTAGACCTTTAAAGTATTGTAAATAATTGAATCAAATAGTTATGTTATTAAACCGCCACTAAACTTTGATATTAACTACTTTTGACATGAAAAGCCTTGTTATATATAAAACACAACAATCTATCCCTGATGATTCTTATGAAATCCTTGCCCCATTATCATTGTTTTTGGCACAAAAAGAACATATTAATGCTACTTTAGATGCACAAGTTGTTTTTACCAAAGATGATGAACTTCAGCGAATTCCAGTATATAAGCTAGATGACCAGATTCAGATTATATTTGGATTATCAGAGAAACATCACAACAGCTTGATCATAATTTTTTAGAGTATTATTGGAGTCGTCTTGAACTATGCTCGACGGGGTCGAGTTTCTTAAATTTCAGGAGAGTTGGTGGAGACACTAGACCCAAGATATTGTTTACGCACTCGTATGATCATAGATGATAGAGGGTAGCCCAAACCATTGAGAGATTAAGCTTTAGCTTATGTTTTTGGTTTAATTTATGTGAACTTTTAGTTGAAATTTCTTAATTAGATTTTATTTGTTGGACTTAATTTAGTTATTGTTAGGTATTTTATTTATTAGGCTATAATCCTAATTGTATGTTCTAGTTAAAGTTTTAGTATTTATATCATATTTTTTTAAATATTAGATAATTTTTTATGAATTGAATAAAAATTACAAAGTTGTCAACGTTTCCAACCCCCTTTCTTATTTTCTTTTAGCTTTTTCTTCTTAGCTTCTTCTTTACTTTCTTCTTTAGCTTTAAATCTTCTTGTCCCGCATCACAAGACCACACCTTCCTTTGCATTCTCTTCTGAAATATTCTGCCGAAGTGATGATGGAGCATTAATATTTGGTCGGAATCCCTCAGCTGCCAAGCCAAATTAGACAGATTTGTCATGATTAGGAGCTATTTGTACTATACCTCTCATGGTTCGTTGTATAATCGATCAATCTACTTAATATTCTTAAGCAAGCTAACACGGAAGGCTTAAACTTTAGATTATAAAATACTGATGTTGCAAGGATTGTTCTGTGGGCTTGAGCATTTTGAAGACTAATTCAATGTCAACTTGGGGAATCGAGTCAATGATGCATGCATGATTAATATTTGCTAGTTGTACCTTCTTGACACAGACCTCAACCAAACAAATGTGGGAATATTGTATCTGTTATGATTCTTTCTTCTTGCAGATACCTGCGTTCTATGGCTGTAGGAAGGTCGACAATGTCAATTTCTCCTCACGGGAAAGATGTGCAGAGCAAGTTGCTGATGGTGAGCAATTGAGCATCCTAAGTTGCTGCCGTTTATATAAAATGACTCGAGTAAACAGAGTGGGGGAGGATATGTAACCATGCAGACTGCCAGTGCAACGAAGACTGCCGTTAATCTTTATAATACAAGCGAGAAGGGGAAAAAAAAGGCTTTTTGACATGCAGAATATCCACATCTGGAAGAAAGTGTCCAAAGTTCAAATTCCATCACCTTCTGATATTGAGCTTTCATATTTTGCAACATTTTGGAGTACTGGGGGATGTAGAAATGGTGAAATGAAAAGAAAAAAAAAAGTTTGTAAATGAGAAAATGGACCCAACAAAAGACCTGTTCTGAATTTCATCAGACGGGGGACTCTGTAGCGTCAAAATGGTGCAGTTTTCCTGTCTCTCATGAAGAGAGGAGTAGATGAAAAACTGAAAATGCATCAGTAATCATTGCAGCAGCAGCCTGATTGCTGAGAAGTTGGATTCATCAACAGATCTGTTCTGCCAAAAGCAAGAGTGTTGAAAGCGACAAAGTGGATAGCCTTTTTTTTTTTTGGCTAATAAAAAACTTTAAATTAATAATGTTTATAAATATTTTATTTTATGATTTTAACAATGTTAAAAATAAAAAAAATTATAAAAATACAAATCATTTTAACACCGAAAAGCAATACCAAAACATAATTTGTATTAAATGTTGAAAGCACAAGGTGGTTAGCCCCAGCAACTGGCATGATGCAAAAAAATGCCAGACCAAAGAACATAAAACTCTGCTTCCTGCGGAAAGCAAAGGCTCCTGGAAAGTATGTTTGAGCTGACAAGATCATGCTTTCACAAACAAAACAACAGCGTTAAAAGTAAAAACTGCCCTTTTTTTCCCAAGCTTCAGAAAAGTTATCTTCCACAATCAACACAAGAACAAAAACTAATCCCATGATTACAGGTTATCGGTGAATGTTAAATTACCAAAGAAGACACTAATTTATAACAGTGAGCATTAAAAGTTTTAAATGAAGGGTTGAAATGATCAATTTTTTTAAGTGGCCTGAACAATCTGGGTTGCAGGAAGTTTACTGACAATCAACTATTTTTTTTTGGGTGGATGATGGCCAACAATTGCAATTCAAAAGTTCATCTCTACGTTGAAACAAAATTATAATTGTTTGTGGGGTTTGGGTTCTCTTCTTATAGATAGTAAGGTGAGGTTTGACAGATAACATATATTGAATATAAGAAATGAAAAACCTACTTGAGGCGGTCAGACCTAGAGGGAAGAAAGATGAGAGGAGGACAAAAGCAAAATGATTACAGGTGGAATGACCAGACGCTAGTAAAGGTGGAGAATAGAGATGACGGGGGAAGATGACAAGGTAACCATTCAATTCTACTTATTAATTTTTTTTGGTTCTAATTAATTTTTTTTAATATATTTTTAGATTATTTTAATATTAAAAATAAATTTTAAAAATAAAAAAATTATTTTAATATATTTTTTAAAAAATATTTTAGGAAATAATTTCTAGAACGGTACTAAATCCTATCTTGCTCATCAAACAACTGCTAGAAGTTTACTTTCACTCTTCTTCATTGCATCCCCCTTCATTCGATAGCTTTACCTACCTTGTCCTCATAAATACTAGCACCAATTCTTGTTGTCCAATTATAGGAACTCAGTTTCATGGTATTACATTCAAAGTGGGTTTTCAATGTCATGTTTATGTGCAAACTGCTCTTTTAAATGTGCGCTTATCTAGTGGGGTTTCAGGTGATGATGCTATGCTTCTGTTTGATGAAATGCCTGACAGAAATGTGGTTACTTGGAATGTGATGGTTACTGGATTGGTCAAATGGGGCAAACTTGAATTTGCAAGTTCTCTTTGATGAGATGCCTGAAAAGAATGTTGTTTCATGGACTGGAATTATTGATGGGTATATAAGAAGCAACAAGTATAGTAAGGGTTTGTCTTCGCTTCAAAGAATGGTTTTGTGTGAGGGCATAAAACCCATTGAAATCACTATTCTTGCTATTTTACCAGCTATTTCTGATATGGGGGAGTCAAAAGTTTGCAGCTTGATACATGGATATGCAGGAAAAGGGGGTTTAATGCATTTGATATACGTATTGCTAATTCGATTATAGATGCTTATTCAAAATGTGGTTGTGTAGTGAGTGCATTGAGATTTTTTGAGGATATTTCGGCAGAGGAAGAATGTGGTATCATGGAAATCAATCTTTTCTGGGTTTGCAATGGGATGTGGAAGGAAGCGGTGGAAAATTTTGAAAGGATGGAGAAAATAGGTTTGAGGCCGAATAGAGTGACATTCTTGAGTGTTTTGAATGCTTGTAGCCATGGTGGATTGTTTGATGGGGGGCTCAGGTTTTTTGACGAGATGGTGAATAAACATGGAGTTTCGCCTGATATTGAGCATTATGGATGTTTAGTGGACATGTTGGGATGACTGGGAGATTAGAAGAGGCAGAGAACATGGCGTTAGAGATTCCTAATGAGATCGTTATTGTTGTGATTTGGATCCCTGTTGGGTGCCTGTAGCTTTAATGGTAATATTGAGATGGGTGAGAGGGTTACAAGGCAGATATTGGAGATGGAGACAGGATATGGAGGTGACTATGTGCTTATGTATAATAACTTTGCTGGTGCTGGGCGGTTTGAGGATGCTGAGAGGTTGAGAAGACTAACGAATGAGACGAATGCCTTAAAACGTCCTGCAATAGTTTCGTCTGAATGACCAGAGAGCTAGTCAGAATATCTGCTGGCTTACAAGTATTGATGCCTATGCCTAGGAAACTGCTAACAGCTCCCCAAGTGTTACAGACCAAACCCAGATCACTACAGAAAAAATCTTTTAATAGCTCTTGGCAGCCTAATTCTTGCTGTTTGATGCTTTTTCAGTGGCATCTATACAAAATGATTCCATAAAATGGGGATGACATACATCAGCAAGTATGAAACAAGTGCCTGGTCATGAGCGGCTTGAAGTATTCCAGGAATGAGCTTTTCTTTATTAAGGATAATGTGCATGTGGAAGAACATAAATTAAAGGAATTGGGAAACAAGTCTTGTGTCATGATAATTCTTACTTAGTGAGGGTTACTTCAGAAAGATATGGGAGCCATTGAATCTAGCTGAAATCAGAAAAATGTTCACATGACAGGGTTAGTATTTGAGGATTTCGTTCTGTATAATAGAAGATACTCTCTCTCTCTCTCTCTTCTGATTTTCTTTGCAATGGCAATAATGACGTTGCTATATTCATCCTTGAGGTAAAAGTCGTATAATTCCTACTACTGTATCCAAACAGATCTCTTATGAGAAAATCATTTCCGAGTTCTACTTTCATTGCCTAGTATTGTATTCATCTTGCATCATCCAATACTAGGCATTTGCCTAGTATTGTATCCATGTTTACAAAAGATTTGACCCGTAACTTCTGAAGCCAGGAGTAAATGAAGAAACGGAACTACACAGATTATATCATAATCTGATAGTTAATCGACAAGATCTTAAATCAGTATTTGGGACGACGAAAAAATCCAATTACTATGCATTTATTCGCATGATTTGACTTAAATTTTATGACCTAAACATGTGTTCAGATGCCTCTGTGAAATCCCAAAGTCCACAAAGGAAAGGGCACGAGGTTTATTCAGTCTAATTGTGGACTATATGGAAAAATTATCCACGTAAACTCTGACCTACGGAATTTTGACCTATGGAAAGGACACTGCTCTGCTGCTAAATGTCTAATGCCAAATCCCCAAAATGACAGCAATGCTAAAAAGTAGTAGAAGAGTGATATCTCCCCCTGGAAGAATAGATGACCTGAAAAACCAGAGAACATTTGTAAAATGTCTATTTATGGGGTTTGAAAAGAAAATTTTGATAGGAATAAGTTAAAATCACTTTGAGTACTTAGTTAAGCATGGAAACGAATTACTTGTTATTTGGTGTAAAGTTGGGAAATTGTTCAGAAATAACATGCATTTTACAGACACATAATAACAACTCATTATGAAATGATAAATTGGTTTATGTTTGCTTTCCAAAATATGAGATTGACCTTAAGATTTAGGCTTCAGCAGGTGCAAATATATTATCGGATGTCTCAAATATGTTAGGTGCTTTTTTGCTGTCTTTAATATTGGTTGTCTTTTGAGGTTTTCATTGTGGATCAGAAGTGCAAACATCCTATTAATTAGCGAATAACTGAACATGGAATTGCCTGCAATACCTGAGCTTCTTCCTGGATTGCTGTACATATGCCATTACTGGAGGAAGTATGCCAAACAGGAAGCAATTTGCATAAACTCCAGCAAAATCAAGAGCTCTTGAAAAGGTTGAGCGAAAGAAGGATCCTATAAGAATGGGAACACCAAGTACAAGCATCATTACAAATTTATGGTGGAATGCATTAGACTCGGCCGTGCTTGATGGTGGTTTCACTTCTGATGCAGCAAAACACCTTGTTCCATCAAATGAAGCCCTCCCTGTATTTCTAAGATTATGCCGACCAGAAAAGGTTACGAATCCAATTCTACCAGCACTATCCCCATTAGCAAATATTTGACATTGAGTGTGAATCTGTTTTTCAGATTTAGTTTTTGTGAAAATCAACTCCAAGGTATCAAGAAGCTGTCTCGGAAAGCTGACTGCATAACCTATCAAGCTAGTTGCCAAAGCCGAAAAAGCAAAGCCCTGGACAGCAGATAAAGCAGAAGGATTGACAGAGAGCAAGAGAGAGATTGGGTCATTGGAGGAGGTGGCTGTGTTAGCACCAGCAAGCCCCAAAACAATCAAATTCCATGACAAAACCATTATCAAAGGAACAGCCCCACCAATCAGCACTGCTTTTCTAGCCTCGGATACAGAATTCCCAGCAATCTTACATATAAAAGGGGTGATAACATGGAACCCCAACGTAAGTACAGTTACAGGGATAGCAGGCAAGATTGCTGAAATACTCAACGAGGTGGGAACAAGGGAGGCTAATATATTTGTTCTGGCCACAGATAAACCAATAGCTACCAGTGAAGTTATGGAGAAAAGCATAAGCAAGCATAAAAGCCTGTTAGCAGTATCAATGACCTTAAAAGGGAAGAACCCAATTACAAGCCCAGCAGCAACAGGAAACAAAGCATGAGCCAACACAACATTCATCCATGGAAACCACTGTGATACTATTGAACCAATGCCTGAAACACATGCTACTAGCAAAGAAAAACTTAAGCTAGCATAAACCACCGCCACAAAAGCACCAAATTTGCTTCCTAGTGCTTTTGTTGCAAGGCCAGTAAAGCTAACCTCTGCAACTCCATCTTCTTGCATAGCAGCAAAACTAAGCTCAGCAACAAGAATGATAGAGGAGATTACATAAACCCAACAAAGGATGATGACAATGGTTGATGTAAAAGAACCAGATCTTATAGTTGCGGTTGGTAAGCCCAGCATTCCAGGCCCTACAGCAGTGCCAATAATCAAACTGACAGCACCCCAGAAATTCTTTTTACTTCCTTCTGGGGTTTCTAATACTATAACTTCATTTTCCTTGGTAAATTTACCATCGTCTGCTCTATCCTTACGAGTAGTAGTGATGGAAAGTGAAATGGTATCTTCTGGTGTGCACCTAGGGATGAGAATGTTAGGGTTTTTAGAAAATGAAGTAACTTTCCTGGGTGGGGTAATGTGGGAAATGGGGAGCCTGGAAGTGTTGTGGGGTTGAAGATTGAATCTTGAGCATGTGATTGAATTGGGTTTGGATAGGTTGTGGGAAAGATGAAACATTTTGGGATGTTAAACTTAGATTTGTGATGTGATGATGTTTGTCTTGGAATCTTCAGGGTAAGAATCTACTTCATTTTCAATCCTGAATGCTGACCGGTAGGCAACAAGTATCCATGGAAAAGAACAGTGACCTTTTCAGTCAGAATCTATCATCACTCCTGACCGGCTTTCAACTGTTAGAGAGAGATTTGTGGGAAATATTAGGGCTGAGGCCTGGAGAGATGGGATCTGTTTCCTGTGGCTTGTGCAGCCCACTAAACAACCGAATAGGACTCAGCAGTCTGTTCTTAAAGATTGATGATGGGCCCTGGAGATGATAGAACCCAACACTGTTCTCGGTGAATGGATATTATGGATAATGGAAATATGATGTTGCGAATTGTAATGGCTGGTTCAGTTCTAACCGACAAGTTGTTAGGTTTTTTGTTTTTTAATTGTGATAGTCTGTATCTGATTACGTGTATCTTAACTAATCATCTAAGTTGTTAAAATTAATAAGTACGTAAGTTTCTAATAACCCTAAAATTTGTAGTACTCGAATTAGTGATATCTTGAAGCAAACTTAGGACATGATTAGTTGAGTTCCATCCTTTCAAGGTTAAGTTTTTATTTTGTGAATATTAGTAGTTGTTTTTTAAGTATTTTTATTTAAAAATAATATTAATTTTTTAAAAAATTTATTATTATCATAAATATATCAAAACAATAAAAAAATATAAAAAAATTATTTTTAAAAAAAATAAAGTTTTCAATAAAATAACAACACGTTTTATTTCAATTTTTTTAAAATATTTTTTATTTAAAAAATATTAAAATAATATGTTTTTAACTTTTTTATGATATTATAAGTTGATGTTAAAAAAATAAAAAATATATTTTAATTAAAAATTATTTTTTAAAAATACTTTCCATCGTATTATTAAATAAAAAAAAAGCTACTTCTTTTGGGAAAAATCAAAGTTGAAGCCTTTTCAACTCTTAAAACTTTCTCCATAAATAAAATTTTATTTAAAATATTTTTATATAATTTTTTCCAAGTGATTTAGGTAAATCTCTACCGCTGCTAGAGGTTGGAAAATAACCCAAAAAAGAAGAAAAAGAAGCTTCCAAAGTATTCCATCCATCCAATTCCAAATCCGAAAAAACCGTAAGATTAGATGACGCCACGTTTAAGACATCGAGCACCTCACGTGCCGCTATCAACCATAAAAACCGGCAAACGTCAACAAAATAAATCTTAAACAGCACAAAATAACGACCTTATCCAATAATCTTCAAATTTCACCAATTTCTCCAACCGTTAGATCCATCATCCATACCAAAATCTAGCGGCCCAAAACACCCCACCACCATCTTCAATTTTCAACATTTCCCAGCTCAGAAAGAAAGAAAGAGAGAGGAAAACGCTTTATCTATTCAAAGAGAAAAGGCAAAAACCAATAAAGCAAAAGCCTTTCTTTATGTTTTTGCAAGAACCTGAGCTTTCTTTGGCTTCAGAGACAATTTTTCTGTCTTTTTTTTTTAAAATTGTTGTGAGAAATTATGACAGAGGTTTTGAGCAAGACAAATCTATTTTCTTCTGGTAATTATCAAACCCGGCAACACAATACTATTTCTGTGTTTACAAAGAGTTGCAGGCTTAAAGGGTTTCCTTCGAGGGTCAAACCACAGGGTTTGAGATCTCAAATTTCAAGATCTTCGTCTTGTAGTGATTTTTATGGCAAGAGGGTTGTTGTTCATGGAAATCAAAGCAAACCCAGAAGAGGGTATCTTCCTCAAGCTTCGGTTGTGGCTCTGGTTAGTCAAATTTTTATGGTTTGGATTTATGGTCTCTATTTCGATTTTGTTTTTTGAGTGATTTTTTTTTTCTTGTGGGGTTGAATTTTTAATTTCTTCCCTGTTTGTTATCGTAATTGTTGGTTTATTTTTAATTATTGGATTGCTTAAATTACTGTGATTTCGCTTAACCATTGAATAAATCGGAGGAGCTGGGTCCTCAATATTCGGTTTTTAGAGAAAAAGAAAGTCTGGATTTTTGTTCTTTTTTTAATTAATAAAAAGAATCATGAGATTTTGTATATTGTGGAAACTCAAAGTTTTGATTTTTTTTTCGTGTCATTTTGATATTACAAGGATGGATAGCTTATTGGTTTTTTCTTTTTGTTATCTTTTGTGGAATTAATAGACTGGCCTTAAACTTAAATATGCTAAAAAATGGTGGGAGAAAGGTCTGCAACCCAACATGAGAGAAGTAACTTCTGCGCAAGATCTTGTGGATTCCCTAATGAATGCTGGGGACCAACTTGTTGTAGTTGATTTCTTTTCCCCTGGATGTGGTGGCTGCAAAGCTCTCCATCCCAAGGTATGATCTGCATAACTATTTCGATATACATGTGGTGCATGTGCATGTGAATATGAGTGGTTTAGTTGTTTTTTTTTTTTTTTTATGGATTTAGTTTTCTGGAAGAATGCTAATGGGAGTCCTTTTTTGGGCAGATATGTCAATTGGCAGAGATGAATCCAGATGTACAGTTTCTTCAAGTTAATTACGAGGAGCACAAATCCATGTGTTATAGCCTCAATGTTCATGTGTTACCATTCTTCCGGTTTTATAGAGGAGCTCATGGCCGGTTATGCAGCTTTAGCTGTACTAATGCCACGGTTAGTTTTGCCATTCCTTCACTTCTTTTGTTGATTAATTGTACTATTTGAAGTGAGTTTAATAACTGTTAATTTTATGAACAGACCAATTGGTTTCAGTTTCGCCTTTGATTTTCTGTTTCTTGTATACCAAGAGCTTTAATGGTGAAACAATGAAATGCAGAGCTTGATTGATTCTTGAGATAAACCATTTTCTGCATTTTTTTTCTCTTCAAAATCCAAGATTTGATCAACTCATTGGTACCACATCACACTCAACTTCACTACTTAATCTTGAATGTTGCTTCACAAACCCAGTTTTTTACCGAACCAGATTAATGGATGTAAGTTGCTAGCATTTTGCATTGATCATTCAATTTATTACACGTACTTTGTCAATCTCATTGATTGTTTCTATAATGTTGGTCTTTGTTTTGGTTCTATTTCAGATCAAGAAATTCAAAGATGCATTGGCCAAGCACACACCAGAGCGATGCAGCCTTGGGCCAACAAAAGGGTTGGAGGAAAAAGAGCTTGTTGCATTGGCAGCTAACAAAGATCTCTCCTTCACGTATACACCCAAACCAGTTCAACCTGCTCCTGTCCCTGCAGAGGAAGAGGTAGCACCAACAGCAGGCCCATCTCATTCAGACCGAGGTCTACCTCTTCCTCTTCCTATAACAAGCTCGAAGTCTGCTCAAGACTCAGAGGAGAAAACCCTAGTGAGTTCTGGGAGATGATGTGGGCAGTCATCATTGACCTCCTCCCTACTATCATTGTACAGTCTGTGCTCTACTTTCATTTCGTATCAATATTAGGAATGAACAAACCAAAAGAGGCTCAAGTCATGATGTATGTATGTCCTCATGGAGTTGCAGGGTTACGGATTTAGTTTTTTGGATCCTAGCCTTCGCTTGTACGAGCCTTAAGAGGGATCTAATTTTTAAAAAGCTTTTTTTTTTTGTTTTTTTTTTTCGTTTGGCTTGTACCGATTCCAGTATCAATTTAATGCAGCAGCTATACAGCTAATATTTCCATCATTTCTTTCTTTCTTTCATCTGAGTTTATGATATCATTGATGTGTATATGCCCTTCTCCATCCCATGCGAGTCTTATCCTCCAAGGGAAAGAAATATCTTCTCTTTTAATAGTGAAAAAGAAAGGCTTGGTGCTTCTATGTTTGTGGACGCCAAAAAAACTGTTGTCAACTGTAGGATGATTGATGTAAGTTAGGGCCACTAGATGACCAAATCTCTGTCTGCAGGCAGCAGCAGCAAGTGGGGTTTTGCTGGAGCAGATGAGAAGATGCATGAAACTTGACTACAAGAAAAAAAAAGTACTATAAAAGTGAAGTAAAATGGATAAAGCTCTTGCTTGTGGACGAGGGTGGATGAACGTGGCCCAACTCCCTTCGCAGACATTATAATGCTTTGTGCGGGGGAGGAAATTTCTATTTCTGACA
>Ga0325411_1007379_pt1 | contig 11988 bp, 4 predicted proteins | sample PopdelMetagenome_13_FD_206181 | JGI IMG/M metagenome (GOLD analysis project Ga0325411, IMG submission 206181) | Populus deltoides microbial communities from Bellville, Georgia, United States - Xylem-PdIQD-R4 | ecosystem: Host-associated > Plants > Phyllosphere > Stem > Wood/Secondary xylem...
CCTCTAATAAAAATGCAGTAATAAGATACTTGTTTTACCGGTGTTATAATAAACAAAACCATTGTTATAATAAGCATAACCATTGTTCTTCACTATCAATCACTTTAATTAAGCCATATAAAGAGTCATCTCATCATATTAGATTATTATATATTAGATTTCCCAACCTCATCAATATTATATACATGTTTTTAGTTTCCACTTCCAGTCATTTCCTTCTCTTCCTAATTCTAGAAGGTTAATTAATTATATATACCAATATTAGTTTATAGGGTAGGATAAGTATAAATTTTGCCCTTCAATTTTCAATTTGATCCCCCGTTTATCAAACATTACCTAATCAGGTTTAATTGTGCAGTAGGGTATGTAGTTGTGCATCCCCAACCCAACAATAATTGAGAAGGGGGAAAAAAAAATAAAACAGAGAAGAAGCAATGAGCTTGCAGTGATTGGATCGATATTTTGCTAGCTACAAAAAACACAACCTCTTGCTCCTCCAGGGAAAAGAATCACACAACATGAAGAGAGGGAATGCCTTTTCCTTTTCCATTTTTCCTTATTAATCTCATTTATATCTTAGATCGAAAGCTATTTTTTCATCAGATAGTTGTGATTTTAACGTTCTTATGGCTTTTATGATGGCAAAATATGTACTTGCCGGTCACTGGTTCATTACACTCATGTAATTCATTAGATTTTCTAGCTACACATCTTCAAGGATGGAAGATCATAATTCTTTATTTTTTAGTTCAAGCATTCATCTGTGATCAAGCCCCATTTTATACTTCTCTGAAAATAACCGTGAACTTTGATTTCAAGTATTGAAATTTAACCTAAACATGATAGATATCAACTCGGAAAGATATAAAAAGATGAATATTTTATGTTAGAGAATAATATAAATCATATCTTGGGACCTTATTTAACAGCTTAAGTTATCGGGTTGAATTGGTTCTTTGACATGGTATCAGAGTCTTGATGACCAAGCGGTCATGAGTTCGAATCTCGTCATCCTTATTTATTTGATAAAAATATCTGTGTAAGTTTCAAGCTCAAATGATCTTCACTTGAGAGGATGTGTTAGAGAATAATATAAATCATATATTGAAACCTCACCTAACAACTTAAGTTATTGGGTTGAATTGGTTCTTTAATATTTTAAATAGTTATTTTATCCATTGAATATTGGATAGGGTATAAATATTTCAAACCCACTGTAAACTTTACCTAAATCCGATGCTAATATATATGTAAAATCCCAAGTTAATTTGGAAAGAAACCAAATTGGAATCGAATGAACACAATGCCATGCATCCCAGCCAGCCAGCACGTGAATAGTGATTTAACACAAGCAAGGGACTTGGTTTTCCACGCTCATCTTCACGCAAAAAAGGTACAAAAGGAGCTGCCGCAAACAGAGAACATGGACACAACATCGGTTTACACAGGAAATAACAAGTGGCTCGTTCCATATATCGAATAGATTTCTCCAAATCTTGAAGTCAATCTTCTATTCTCGTGCTTTGTTTAATACTAATTACTCCCATGCAAAAAAGCATCAAACAGAACTCTCTCTTGCACACAATCACGACTATATATATAATATTGCTGCATTGGCCGATATATTGCTCGCTTGGCTTTATTTAGGGCATATATATATATATATATATTTCAATATATATAATAGAGCAAGTTAAATATTAACATGACCTATTCTTTACATGTTACTACGGTATTTGAAGAAACATTCACCAGGAACAAAAAAGAATGTCGGTCTGAGTGACTAAAAACAGACTCTACAAGGGATATAGAGAAAGAGGGAGAATGTATTCCCAAGAAAAGCTTAGTGAAGCACGCGAATGTTTGTGTGTTTTAGTTCTTGGGACTCAAACTTCTCTCTTTGCGAAGAGAGAAATGGACAATTTAACTTGGCGTTTGGAGAAGAGAGAGCCTGGGAGTGCGAAATCCCAAGAAGAATCAAGACAAAGAAAGTGTGCCATGATGATATCTTTATGATTTTTGTATTTGGCAGTGTTTATGTTTGTCCAAGTGATCTCTAAATTTGCTAGTTTCATGGCTCGTGGAAAAGTGTAAAGTGCACAAAGACCGCTGCATTTTTTTATGTGTGTTTTCTTTTGAGTCAATTCATGGAGCCACTTTTGAATGTTCTTCCATGGTTTTGCTCTCTTTTAGGGTTAATTATGCTTAGTATCCCTCTCTAATTAGGTTTTAACTTATCACTTAAATTAAGGGACTTGGATTTTAATAAAATAAATATAGTACAGTGACTCCACTAGTTAAGGGATCTGACCAATCAAAACCCAACAGTAGAATTGCGTTTGACTTAATTAACCCTTCCATAGGAATAGTAAGTTTAAGGAAGGATGAAGGGAAAGGTAAATTGTAGAATTATTGTCATTGTAAAGATGAATTTTTGTTATTTTCACAATGTTATTATTATAATATTATTTGTTTTTAATTTCATCAAACAATTTAATTTCTAATTTTTTCTCGGCTTTTTTAGAAAAATAATTATTTTTTTTTAATTCTATCCTTTAATTATATATATTATTTATTTTTTATGTTAATTTTAATTCTTATTTTTTTAATTTTTTTTCTTTTGTTAAATTGATTTTTTTTTTTTAAGAGTACGGGGAGAAACCGTGAAGGCAGTAGTTATCAGGGCTAAGGGATGTCCAAATATACAGGGTATTTAGTATTTTAAACCATTGGTATCAACAGTCCAGGCCAGAAGTAGGAGATTTATGTTTTTTTTTTTTTTAATCCCTACACATAAAGTCCATCCATGGTAGCAGCAAATGGAGAAATTTCTCATGACTCGTTGTTTTACGATGGAATAATTTGTCAAAATGCTTCCAATGGACGCAACTTCTGTTTCCTTTTCTTTTGGCTTGATCTCTTTTGATTCCTATCCCATCCGTAGCTAGGAGAAGAAGTGGCTATGTTTTGACATGACATTTATGTACCAATATTTTTTACTGTTTTCTTAGTAAACATTAAAAAAAAAACTAAAATGCATCTGAAGTTCTTTATTAATAATTAAATGATAAAATTACCCTTTAAAATCTTATAAATTTAAGGTTGATTTCAAGAGTGTTTGTCTTCTTATTCTATTTTTTTTTTATTTTTAAATTTGGTTAGGTGTTATTTGATAATTTTAAGTAATTAAATATCATTAAAAAAGTTGTTAATGCATTTAATTCATGCATCAACGCATGATGGCTCCGTACCATTCAAGTGGTGTGTATATGGTTGTTTAGTTACCAAAATCCTCCATCCACGACGGCATTGAGAGTAGCAAGTCGTCCTTTTTCTAGCGGTGTGACGCGTGCTAATATAGAAGGTTTAGTTAGGCTGCGGTGAAATGTTTTCTTTTTTCTCTCATGCCTTTGAAATTTACGCCGGGCCTTTCAAAAACATAATTGTATATTCTAATTTGTAATTTTATTGATTTTAGCTTTTTTTTTATTACTATTTTTTCCATTCAAAAACTCCATCAGAACTGAAAATTTGTACTTAATTTTATTCTTAATTTCAAGGGTCCAACACTACTAATTTTTTTTTTAATATATTCTACTTTCATATTGTTTTTAAAATCTTAACCCGGGGTTTACATGCAACAACAAAGAAGGGTAACCTAAAAAATAAAAAAAAAACAAGAATAAATCCACATACACGTCAACATGAACATAACAAATTCAAATTCAAATAACAATTGAGTACTTATAGATAATTAAAAAAATAACAAATATTTATATTTATAATTTGAAAAATAACAAGTCGCATATTAATCACTTCCATGTAGGACAAGGCTCAGCGGCTGTTCATTTATGCTATGTTGATTAATGAATAATAAAAATAATTAATATGCAATAAAATTCAGAGGAAAATATGATATCACAGAAATATTTTAAATATAATAAAATCATGTACTAAACAATTTTATTACTCACTCATCAATATTTCAGGACAATGCCCGATGACAATTTATTTATTGGATTTATGAATAATTAAAAAATTAATACACAAAGAAATTTCAAGGAAAAGAATATCTTAAAAATATCTAAGCTAGAAAAATGCAAAATTGTAGGGGTTTCCATATATTGAGCTGATAAATTGCTAGATTTCTCCTGGCCTTGATAGCCCATTTCTGATAAACCAAGTTAATGGTTTTTGCTCATATGGGCCCAAAAAGGGGTGATTCAGGTCCTCAATCGATTTATTTCTCGGCACCTGAACAAGTTATCGTTCTTCGTTCTGTCCAGCACATGCTGCGGTTGGTCGCCTATGCCACCACAGAACACAGAAGAGAGGGAGAGAGGGAGAGAGAGACTGATGGAGATAAAGACAATGTTCTTCCATTCTCCTCCTCTTCTTCTTGTTTTGAGCTGCATGTTTTGTGGCCACGGATGCATTAGCCTTCCATTTTCAAGATGAAGGACAGTTTCCACTCTCTGTTTAGTTGACGGGGCAAGAATGTTTATTCTTCAAGTATATTACACAGTTACACAAAATGGCTACTGATCAGCCTCCCATACAATAAAATTCATCAAAGAATTTTAACGAATACTTTCGGTTTAAGATTGGTAGAGATGCTCCAAGCGATGCACGAAATACCCTTCTAGCGGTCGCTGCCCTGATTGCAGCTGTAACCGTTGAAGGAGGTGCAGATCCATCCTTTGTTATAGGAAACCTCAAATGTCCCTCCATTTTTCATGACTTGTTATTTGCACTAGAATATATTCTCAAAGGTAATGGCAAACTAATAGAGAACAAAATAATAAACGGAGCTCCCAGCTCTGCTCAACCATCAGGCAATTGATCTCATACTATCAAATATCAATAAAAATCATTTCTGTCACCAGTTTATGATTATAGTCGTTTTTTTTTTAATTCTTTCTTGTTGGCCTAGTAGTGAGGTTTAGACTGAGTTTAACGAAGAACCCGATAATATCTTTTTATATTCAAATTAAAATCCAGCTCGAATGAAGTACTGAGTTGCGGGTTTAATAACTAAAAGTTTTAGTGCATGAATGTCTCCAACGTATATTTAGTCTCCATTTCATTTCCGATTTGCACATAATTTATCTATTTGGCCTGATTGTATATATGATATCTTTTTTTGTCAGTAACAAATCATGTTCAGGATATTGACATTCTAGTCAGTTGGAAGTAAAAAGCTTTCATTAATCTTGGACAGGATTTCATTGCGACAAGAATGATGTCATAGATTAGTATGTTATGTCAGCCACTAATTATAAACTCTTCACAATGTAAAGGAAAAAAATTGAATGATGAAAAAATTCACAGGTTCAGATGCTTGGCCAACCAACAAGGAATGAGAGCAGTCAAAGGTTAACAATCATGCCCAAATCATTAAAAAGACTAGCACAAATATGTTTTCCATTGCATAGCTTCAATAGACAACTCGAATAAGACGCGTGTACTAAAGAGTGAAATGCTCCAAGCAAATTCAATACAGAATCAAATAAAAGATAGACCACAAGCAACATCAGCACCGCCCGAAAACGGCTGCTTCAGGTGCCTGGGCTACAGTACTGGAGGCAGGGGCAAGGGCTGCGTCGCCATTACTTCTAGCCTGGTGTTTGGCAAGGCAAGGATCGGCGCACAATGTTGGCAGATAAGTTCCTGGAGACATTGTTTTGTTGTATGAAAAATGTTAAGAACTGCATGTGAGAAATTACAAAGAAATATGGCTATTCGATTCATTGGTGGCAGATAAAGAAGTGTAAATGGGTACCTTCTCCCAAGGCCATATTGGAGTATAGATCAACAATGTTAGGGCAAGCTTGATAGCATTCATCTGAGCAAAGTTTAGCCAAAAACTGAGGCTGAAGGAGAGTGTCTGATGAAACACCAACAGTTTCTCTATGGAGGCCACATGAACTAACACATTCATCGCTCTCAATCCATTCATTCACGGTATCTACAAAAATCTCTGTTGTCTTGCATTGGTACTTAACAGTTCCATCTTTTTCTTCATAATTCTCTAACAAGCATCTCTGACCAGAGGTTGCGATTGAGTATGCGCAAAGATCCACCGGCAACTGCTCACATATAAGCTCACCTAATAAATAAGAAAGAATTTAGTACTAGTATACAACATTGCTATATTTAAGGATCCATCTCACTATTTTGTTCAAATCCAGGGGTCTAACGGACATCAGAAAAAAAAAAAGTTCATATATAAAACGAGAAGGTGAAGGATGGATTTACCGAGAGCTCCATGAAGGAGAAGAGCGAACGCTAGGAAGATGATCAAGGCCATTTTTCAGTCTAGAAGCAAACAGAAAATGTACTTTAGCTATAGCTTGTGTGAGACGTTAGGATACTAGGGTTTGTGTTTATATACAGAGAGAGTAGGGATCATCGAATTTTTATGCTGATTAGTTAACAAGGAAATGATTTAATTTTCGGTATCAAGAGTTCTTTGGTAACATGATTAAGGCGTCATTAAGTGATGTTTTAGTGGCACTTGAAGAAAAATTTATAATTTCATATCAAAGCTTACCATTTTAATTTTAATATTACCTAACGAAGTTTGCTGATTTTTAGTTACAGATTGAAGGTAAAATCATGCAGAATCCCTACTCTTGTGATGATTTTTCTTCAATTTCATATTACTGGGTGTCTTTCCAAATTATAAGAGCTTTGATTATGGGTGATTAATTAGACTCTTATACTACGAATGTTTTGAGTATAGTTGTTAAATCTAATATGACTCATGAACAGTTTAGCTTAGACAATCTAAAACTTGAATTTTAATTCAATTTGAGTTTATATTAATTGATTTATCTGAACAAACTCAATCCAAATTTAATGACTTAATTGTATAAACACCAAGAATTATATATATAGACACATGCTCGAGGTAATATTATCCTAATAAAAACGGTTTATTAAGATGAACCGGATAACTTAGTGACTTGAAAATATGACAACAACGAGTTTGAGATAGTGAACACAATTAGGTTTTTAATAACCCAAGGAGGACAGATGCCACTTCGTTACATAGGTCCAGTCCCTGTATAGGCCTGCATAAGCCCACTTTGGCAAGTTAATTAACATGAGCATTTTGTACAACTTTCACACACAATTTTACGGAGGTGCCTCCATTTTTTTTCCAGCAAAGTTTTGGTGTACATGCACTTCTATTAAAATTCCATGAGAGTAGAATATTAACAATTTAATGAGCAAATTATGCTAAGAATTTGTTAATGATAGATACAAATAAAATGGACAAAAAAACCCTCTGAAACAAATTAAAAAAATTCCTTCAAAATAGATCCAACAAGAATACTGCTTGAGCTTAGGCTTGATATCCCGAGCCCATCTTCCTAGAGGGAATAGACTCGGGCAAGAAGCTCGAGCCCATGCAGGGCGTATGCCTAATGTGGACGTGACATGCCTCACACTTTTGGTGGTGGGTGTGTACCCTAGCCCCCTCATGGACTCCAGCTTCTATGCTCGAGCCCAACATGCTTGGGTTTGGGAGTGCTCCTTAAACCCAACATGTTTGGGTTTAGACAGTGCACCCAGACCCACTTTCACTCCTTGTTGGCTTGGGTTGTCAACCCGATCCCAGCATGTTTGGGTTTAAGCAGCGCACCCGGATCCACTTTCACTCCTTGTGGGCTCCGGTTGTCAACCCGATCCCAGCATGTTTGGGTTCAAGTAGCACACCGGGATCCACTTTCACTCCTCGTAGGCTCGAACTGTCACACTTGAGCCCAGCGTGTTTGGGTTCAAGTAGTGCGTTCGAACCCACTTTCACCCCTCATGGACTCGGGCTATCACGCCCTAGTCAAACGTGTGGTCCAGGTTGCGCGCTCAAATCCACTTTCACCTCTCATAGGCTCGGGCATATTCACAGAGCCTAACATTCCCTAATGATTTTTTTCTAGACCCCATGCAAGTCTCTCAGTATTTTATATTGATTCAATACGTATTATTTTGAGTAGAGTACAACTCAAAATATCGCAAGGGTAAAATTACACTCTAGACCCTTCTATTCACAAAAGACGAGACTCATGAGCTATAAATACACAATGAGACCTTATGAACAAGTGTTCACAATCTCTTCATTCTCAACATTTTTAGCATATATATTTTTAAAGTCTATCTCACTAAAATATCATTGCATTTTTTCTCTTTACAAAGTTACTAACGTTACCATCAGAGAGTCTTCACCTCCACCAAAAGAGACCTTTTACAGGTACTAGCCACAAGACACCTTGGATTACCAAGCACCAAGTATAAGTTACCAATCACCTTGGCTAGGGAAAATGGATGAGATTGCTAGGACCAAATGATTAACCGATTATCTAATCTGAGAGCCCTATTCTTAGGCTACTTGGATTTTGTAGGACATCATCAGTTAACTAGCTATTATTTCCTCGTACACTTATGTCGCTAGCATACCATCCAACACAAATTGCAGAATTTATGTACTAGCAAATTATTAATAAGGTAAGCATTGCGAATCCATGGGGCAGGGCAAAAATTCAATTATGTTTTTAACTCAATGGATGAGATGCAGTTTCTTTGCACTAAAAATAATAAGCATAAAAAAAGCTGACGAGAAGGATGATTTGATGATTAAGAAAACATATTTTCATTTTAATTATCAAACCTGAGTTTGGTTGTAAAAGCAAAAATCTTATATTAAATCATTTAATCCTGATATAGATAACATATCTTTCACTTGATTGATATATTTAGAGGGTGTTTGAAAGTGCGGTAACAATTGCTTTTCAAAGTGCTTTTTGTTTGGAAATGCATCAAAATAATTTTTTTTTATTTTTAACATCAATATCAAAACAATCCAAAAACACTAAAAAAATTAATTTAAAGCCAAAAAAATTCAAATTTTAATGAAAAACAAGTTGAACCGTAACCCCAAACAGGCACTTAATTTTAGTGCATGAAAATAGACCAAAGATGTCCCTTACCATAAAACCAAAAAAAATAAAAGAATGAGTTCAGAAATCTACACATCTATTCAATCCTCCATAGTTATTAAACTTGACTTGAAATCTAACTTGATAAAGAATCTAAGTTATTAGATTACTGGATCAACTCTTATCAATATTTTTTTATATCAAAATATGTCATTTCTATCTTTTTTATTTTAAAAAAATCTTTGGTTTTGGTTTAGACAGGGTTTGGCTAGGTCAATTGAATCGCAATGTGAACCTATTAAGTTACCTATGTTTGACCTTATCAATGTTAAAACCTAGTTGGAGTTAAGTTTCGAATCACAAATTTATCGAGTCGATCTACTGGTTGAGTTTAATAATTATGTATTCCTTTATGACTACTTGTTTATTACAAGTTTTGTAACTTGTTATTTATTGAACATGTGAGGCAATAAGGTATAGTCAGCGGACCTGATAACAACATACTTCTTTAAAATAATTTTACTAGCTATATCTAGGTAACTTCCTTTGTATCCAAGTCTTTTATGAAGTTTACTAACTCACCACCATGTTAACACAATCAAAATACTAGCTTAGAAAACTCAATAAAGCAAAGAAACTAATTTAACATGTGATGGATCAATAATTATTGTTTTATTTTTTTATGTTTGTTTGTTTGAAACTGCTCTCTAAAGGGTTGACCATGAGAAGATTAAGACCCATCATCTTTGAGCTCAGCCAAGTGTCGGGTCCAGATGCTTATGAGTTTGACGAGTTGTCAAACCTATTATTTATTGGCTCAGCCAAGTGTTAGGCCTAGTCACCAGTGAGTTTAGTGAGCTGCTAGACCTATCATTTCTAAGCTCAACTAATCATTAAGCCTAAACACTTATGGGTCTGATAAGTTACTAGATCCATCATTTTTAGGCTCAGCCAAACGCGGAGCCCTAAAATTGCCTGATGGATCAAAGATATTTTATTATGATAGAATCATAGATCAGGGAATTTTTTTATCTTGATAGGACATACCAACATTTCCCCTACTAGGAAAAAAAGCACCTTAGGGCTATAAAATGAGGAAACAAAGATGATAGTGTTAGGTTCAATTTTTTCTCTCTGTTTTAACAATGACAATTATATCATAATAGAAAAACTCTTACTCAAAGGTATAATTGATTTTTACTGAACTGATTCTAATTTAATCATCGAGATACCCAAATAGATAAAAGATGACCTTTTACAAGTAACAATGATGATTTACCTATGCTTTCACCATGGAAGGGTAGGTCAGATTGCTAGAACTAGGAGATTAATGACTTTATCCTAGGCCTAGGCTCGACCTTTAACCTTATGAGATAAAATAGAACCTCATCATTGGTGCTGTTTGTAGGAAAATTATAAAAGAGCCACCGATCGCTCCTCTAGGAGCTAGGCCATTATCATTCCTAATTACCATTGGATTTGGGGCCGTTAAGTTTTGAAAGATTGTCATCAGGTGCCAACAAGATGTCAGTTCAAACCATGTAAGTTCAAGAGTTATTGCAAACCGGTAGCTTAATTTCTATTATCATCCTTAATTACTATCGGAATTGGAATTTTGAGGTTTTAGAAAGCCTTCAATGGCTACCAACAGAGTGTTGGTTTAATCCATGCAACTTCAAAAGCTATTGGTAACTAATAACTTCTATCAAGCTCATGGACCTCATAGGTAGATGATCCATAAATAAAGAGGTTACGTTATCTTTTCTCCAGTCATATTTTTATAATAATTGAAGGACCTTTGTTTATTAAAGAAGATTCCTCTTCCTAGTGCTACATAACAATTTACCTTGGAAGAGATTGACATGTTCTTCATAGGGCAATCGCACCTTCCTTTAAAAACATGATGGACTCTGCCTAGTTGAAAAGTTTTTTTGTTATTATAGGATTAATGTCCATAAGGCCTTATGTAGACCAAAATTAAAGCCATTTAACACCACTCCCTACCAAGAGGCTTCTTAATGTTCCACAATAAATACACCTAAACTAAATGACATCTCTCATTGTTCTAAAAAGATAAAGCTCTTATGAATCTAGCTAAGGCTAGCTCATCTATCGCCTGTAACTAGAAATGCTTTATTAAGTATTGTTGTTCGACCTAGAAATGTTTTATTAAGTATGGGCATCTGACCTAGAAATGCTTTATTAAATGTGGGTAATGGATCCAGAAATGTCTCATTAAGTATAATCGTTAGACCTAGAAACGCTTCATTAAGTATGGGCGTTGGACCTATAAATGCTTTATTAAGTATGGATAATAGATCCAAAATTTTTTTGTTAAGTGTTGGAATTAGACCTAAAAAGGAACTTTATACAAGGACTAAAACTTGTGCAAATCAACAAAAGAATTAGAAAAATATGATATGTACAAAACGAGAGTACACATATATACGTAGGGGGTCTAAAGATCTAGCTTAGGCTTCTTAGTCATATACTCCCTTTATAGAGTCGAAGTAGCCCTCACTAGGAAGACATCTAAGATGTTCGAGACTAACACTAGATGGAAGGCTGCATTAAAATCCACTTGCATCCCTTTGAAGAGGTTGAAGAAATATAGGTTGGATATGACCAAGAATATCTATCTTCCACCGTCTTAGTCAAAGCTATCGAGCCCTTGAAAAACTCTTGAAATTTCTTATAAGAATCTCTCAAAGACTCCAACTTCACTTGAAGGAATCCTTTAAAAACTCAAGCTTTGCTTGAAGATGCTGGTTCTCTTTCTTGGTACAAATAACTCAGCTCGTGTGGTAGCAATCTCACTTTGGAGTCCCTAACTTGAAGAAGCTCCCTTTTCAAGAGAATCACCTTGTTGTAGGAGGCCTCAAATGCTTTCTCCTGAGATCTCAATTTGAGGGAAAGACCATACATTTGGTCCTTTAGTCTGGAATAAGCCACCTTAATGCTTTGTAGTTTAGCCTCTACAACATTTTTTTTCTCCTAAAGGTAGTCAAAGGTTGCTTGATTTTCCCTATTTACAGTCATGACCCTT
>Ga0325411_1007380_pt1 | contig 11987 bp, 11 predicted proteins | sample PopdelMetagenome_13_FD_206181 | JGI IMG/M metagenome (GOLD analysis project Ga0325411, IMG submission 206181) | Populus deltoides microbial communities from Bellville, Georgia, United States - Xylem-PdIQD-R4 | ecosystem: Host-associated > Plants > Phyllosphere > Stem > Wood/Secondary xylem...
AACATTTAAATCTAATTAAATCTAAGCTTAGGGAGTGTGTTATTGGAATTGTTTTTTGATAATTTGTTTAGCCTCTAATTTATTTATATTTTGTTTGAGGTAAAATCATCATTATATAGATTAAATTTAATATTTTCAAGAGATTAATATAAATTAATTTTAAAAAATAATCCTTTTCAATATTAAAATGATTTTTTTTACAATATAAGTATAAAAAAAATAAGAAAGCAGTCCTTTTCTCTTTTAATAAATAGAAAAATTATATAATTTTATTAAGATTTAATTGAAATAAGTTGTCTTTTACTTCAAAAAATAATTACTTTTAATATTTTTAAGTAAAAATTATAATGCTTTTTAAGTGGAATTATCTAGTTCTTTATTTGCTCTATAGTTATTCTAAAAACAAATTTATTTATTTTTTAATTAAACAAGTTTTTATATTTATTTTATTGTCTTTTTTTTTTCTATATGATTCAACAACCAAAAACTAAAAACTTTTAAGCTATAACCTTCTTGTTCCAAATGATTTTTTTTTAAGCATCACACTCTCATGATTGCGAGCTTGTTATGCCAACTTTCAAAAAATACTCCACTCCAAAAACCCTTCCTCCTTGGTTTAATCGTTTGTATTTATTTATTTATTCTCTTATTTGCCTTTTTTAATAATCCAATGATCTAATAGCATTATTATAATTTCACGTGTATATATATATATATATATATACAAATCATTTTTTCTTTTGGACAAATTAAGTCACAATCGGTAAAGTACAAAACATCCTTAACATATTCTCTCAAAAACTGTCATGGCGGCCACCGGTGGTTGTGTTGCCTTTTCCACGGTGGTTCGCTCCTGCCAAGTAACACCGTCACCATCATCCGGTAATTTGAGACCGAATCCGAGTCAAAGGCAATTTGCTGTTTCCAGCGAGATTCAATTCACGAAGACAGTTAGAAGTGAAACAAAAAGAACGACTAGTTTTGGAGAGAACGGGATTTTCAAGGAGAAACACAAAGAAGAAGCGAGGGAGGGAGTAACAAAAGAGAAGCAAAAAAATCCTTACGAGCTGGGGTTAGAGAGAAATGAAAGTGATGAAGATAGGAGTAGAAAGAGCCTTAAAGATTACTTTGAGGAGTCAAAGGATTTGATCAGATCAGAAGGTGGTGGTGGTGGTGGTGGTCCGCCTCGGTGGTTCTCTCCGTTAGACTGTGGTTCCCGCCTGGACGATTCTCCTCTCCTCCTCTATTTGCCTGGTCAGTCCGTCAGTCTCTCTCTCTCTCTCTTTAATTTTTTTGTTAATTTAAAAAAATTAAGCTTTTAGTAGATTCACTGATCTTTTCGAGCTTGGCTTTTACGAGATTTGATTGGTTGTGAGAGATATAAAGGATGTAATAATAACTCTCTCTTTTTTTCTATGTTTGGTCTGATACAGACCCCCACCTTTTCCTATTTGTGGTCCTGATCACACAAAATTAACGGTTAATCACACATTAATAAATAATATATATTATTTGAGAATTAATCAATCACACATTAATAGGTTAAACTACATTTTATAATGGGTTCCACGGGAGAATTTTATTAATGACAATGCGTTCTTTTATGTTATTACTTCGAAATCTATTTGTAATTTTAAGTAAAAATGTTTTTTTTCTTAAAAAAAACTAATTTTTCGGTCAGAATTATTATTACAAAATATATAGTTTGTATCTATCAGGCCAATATTTATTTTCTCTTAATTAAATGGCAATATTAAGTGAGGAGTGTTAAAAAAAACCAGTTTATTTATATTTCTAATCTATTAAAGTCAACTAAATTATTATGGATATTATAGATGATAACAGATCAAAAAAATCTAATAAATAGATATGATAAGTCGGATGTAAATTGAGATTTTTAAAATTCATTCAACCTGATCTAACTTATATAACCCGATAAGTAACTCAAGTTTTGATATAAATAATAATTTTTCCTTTCTCTTTTTTTTCTTTTTTTTTCTCTTCTCATTTTCTTATTTTTTTTCTTCTCTCTGTTTCCCACTTTTACATAAAATATAGTTGCTCCTTTAAAATTTGATCTAAAATAGTGACAATGCATTTTATAATTCTAGTAACCAAGAGACCATGAGATAAAAAATGAAAATTTCAAGAATCTTTAATAAACTATTATTTTCTTAGTTAAATCACAAATTCAAAAGTATTTTATAGTCTATTTTTACTAGTTTGTTTTTATATCATATTGCTCCCTAATTGTTTGATAAAATGTTTGACTATAATTCTTGTTTTGTTTTTACGTGGAAATTGTTATATTTTTCATGTTGTCCATAATATATATATTTTAGAGGTCTTTTTTAGTTTCAACAGTTACAACCTGGTAATTTTTTAGGATCCTTAAAGAATAAAAGAATTAATATGCCCAACCCATGGATATTTGCAATACCTATACGGGTCCAAAAAAATTAAATAAGTTAGGTTTATATTTTGTAAAATATCAAAAATTGAGTTGAATATAATTATGGATCAAAACCCAATTCATTATATCCACAAACATCCCTAATTTGAGTTTGTTTGGTTATATAAAAGGGACGAAGATAGTGGAGACTTTTCTCCTTATAGTTCTTTTTTTTGAAATTACATGAACTTACCGCAAAACCTTTATAATGCTAGATTTTAGTGAGTGTTTTAGAGTGAAGTAACTTCTATTTTTGGGTACATTTCATTTATAGAAAATATCAAATTGATTATTTTTTAGTGTTTTTGATGATTTTGATGTGCTAATATAAAAAAAAATCTAAAGAAAAATTATTTTGAAATATTTTTAAGTGAAAGCAATTTTAAAAAAATACTCTACACTACTATACAAAATACACACACAACAAAAAAAAGGACGTAGTAAATGTGTTTTTCGATGACATATGTGCCAGAGAAAAACCCCAGTAAGGAATACATGGGATACGTAGCATGAAGGGGATGGTGAGGTTTGAATTTGGATGATTAATGCAAAAAAAGATGTTAACGGGAATCCATGATGCCTTCATAACATGCACTTCCAAAGGAATTAAAACTATACTTGTGGATTATATATTACTCGCATTCACAAAGTTAACCTTTTTCTCCAACCAAGCCTTCAAAATTTTGATATTTTTTTTTAAATTTAGCCCTCTCACTAGCATATCCGTGGTTATTTTGCAAAACCTGTCATTCTATGAAGATGGTATTTATTGGAGGTGAACCAGTGAAAGATAAGATGTCTTTCTTAGTGTGGAATGAGCAGCATACAAGTTTGTCCTGTTTGCTACGTTTAGGAGTTCATTGACTTGTATGCAACCTTTGCAATGTGGACAAATGTGGCTTCCAAAAGGGCATGTACAGATGCACTTTCTCTGCTAATGGCAATTATGTATAAGTAGCTTGTTGCTTTCTCTAAAAATGAAGTTTGCAAAATTTCCTGAGCTCAATTTTCTGATTCAATTCTTGCTGTGTTTGTTGTTTCAGAAGGGGAATAAATTGCAGTAGTCACTTCAAGTTTTTTAAATTTTTTTCTTGGTTATTGCAATATTAATCTAGAAAAATTCTGAATTTTGCAGGGATCGATGGTGTTGGGCTAGGGCTTATTATGCATCATCAATCTCTGGGAGAGTAAGTATTCTGATCAAGTGTACCATACTTTTAGTAATGAGAATCTTGCTACCTAATATGTTTTTTTCCTTTGAAAATAGGATTTTCGACATATGGTGCTTGCATATTCCAGTTAAGGATAGAACATCATTTACTGGTCATTTTCTATCTCATTCTATCACTAGTTAACATATTTTATTTAATCAACAGCAAGTATAATTAGACCCTTGCCTTTTTTGTATTTTTTTTTTAATCTTATTGGTTCAGACCTAGTGAAGTTGGTAGAACAAACAGTTAGATCAGAGAACTGCCATTCACCCAATAGACCCATATATCTTGTTGGAGAATCTCTTGGAGCATGCCTTGCATTAGCCGTTGCAGTTCGGAACCCTGATATTGATCTTTCACTTATTTTGGCCAATCCAGGTACGCTTCGTATTGAAAACTATACACAAAGTTTGACAGATATTGTCCCTACTTATGAGTGTTTGGATGTTATAGTAGATTTTTCAGTTAAAAGCAAGAATCGATCCAAGTACTTAAATGGAAAACATGTGTATTTATCATCGGAGTTACCAAATTCAGTTACTGATTTTTCAATGGTCCATTTGATTATCCAAAGGTTTGGAACGACAGCACTAATTTTTTGAAAAATGAATTGATGCAAGAGGCTGGTTTAACACTTGGGAACCAAAGAGATGGATTTATTGCACAAGCCTCTGTTAGAATTTCAAGAAATGCGTAGATATACTTTCACAACCACATAAATGTGCTTTTGGAAGGTCTTTCCTTGTTTTATAGCTGCACTAATTTGTTCAAGATTTTATTGCAGGAACTTCTTTTGAGAAGTCACAGTTGCAACATCTCATACCTCTATTGGGAATCATACCCGTTCAATACCAGCTTAGCCTTTCTTATATGCTGAGCTCCATGACAGGTTCATCTTTATTGTCCACTAGAGCCACAGTTTTTGCTACTACATGAATTTTTTCTTATAACAAATAACATAGGTTACATAGATGCTTGGGCATTGCCAAGCTTGCTTCTAAAAGGTGGGGATGATGTTGACTCGTTTGTCAACATTTGATAAGAAAATGAAGTTAAAAATTCTTTATGTCAGATTGTGATAAAAAAGTTGGACTGTGATAAATGAGTGTAAAAGCCATGTTATAGTCTGCATATTGTAAGAAGTTTCGGTTAATTGCCTGGTGAATATCTTCCAACTCTACGGATAGAAGATTATTTCCTAATCCCTTACTTACGATAGTGTTTGGGTATGTTGCCAGAAGCATAATGAACCATTTGATTTCTGCGTGGCCATTTTTTTCCTTTCATTTGTTATTCTCTTTGGTAGAGATTGAGGGTGTAAATAGTTAAGTAATTACATGTTATTGTCGTTTTACACTGGTTTTTATCACTGTCACAATATGATTCCACAAGTGAATCATGATAGGTTTGGTTTGAGATCAAAGCATTTGAAATTTGCACGAGAGGTCTGTTCATTGTGTTGTTGATTTTCATGACACTATAAGGTATCAATCAAAGTTGATGCCCAATGGCCTTTTTCTCCTTTCAAAATAAATAGTATGCATTTGAAAAGTCAGAATGAAATCGAGTAAGATGCCATAGTCTTCAAACTGAAATTGCTGCAAGGAACGGATTATGGTAAATTTATCCCTTTCCTTTGCTATTTATTTTTCTGGTCAGTTCCCTGGTATATTTGAATTTTGCATGCTAAAACATTTCAAATTAAGTATTACACACATTTTTATCCCCAACTGATCTATGGCCTTCCATGCGTTTAGGTGATCCTTTGAGGATGGCAATGGACAAGGTAATGAAGGGACTTCCTCTACAACAAACAGCCGAAGGATTATTGAAAGATGTTGCTGCAATGTCATCATATGTCTATGTAAGATTCCACGTTAGGTTATTTAAAATAACTATATTCATATTTAACTCCTGAAATCTAGTATGCATATCCATAAGATGTCAAAGACACTTTTTTCAACATATCAAGAACTCTTGTCTTTAGCTTCTCTTGTGATGACAGATCTATCATTACTATGATCCATGCATCTCCAGACCTCAGAAAAAATAATCATGTTGGACATCTGTTGGAATTTGTGGTCTGTTGAAGTTTATGTGGAGATGATAGTGATGCCCTGTACCTCCTTGTTTTGATGCTGATACGAGGCCATGTTTTTTTAAAAACTCGTAAAAAAGAAATTGATAATTTATGTCACAGGTTCTAGCTAGTATCTTACCCGAAGAAACACTTCTGTGGAAGCTAAAGATGCTTAAATCAGCTTCAGCATTTGCCAATTCACGCCTACATGCTGTGAAAGCTCAAACACTGCTACTCACCAGGTCCTACTCTTTGCATAATCTATCCCATGTCAGCATTTGAGTAGATATGGATATCTTGGAACTATTTTTATTTTTTCCGTCACTTCACCCAATAGCTTAACAACAATAAAAGCACAAGAATTCTTTCCCTTCCACCTCCTCCCAAAAAAGAAGAAAAGAAATAGGAGCTTGTTCTAGATCTACAATATGAAACCCTAATGGATAGCTAGTTTTAAATATAAAGGTTTCCAATTTCACTAATTGAAGTTCTCTCTTCTTCCCCAATGCTAAAAACAGTTCTTATCTCAAAGCCTTAAGCATAAAAAGACAATATGACTAGGAAGTTGGCTTTATGATCTGAATTATCCACTTGAACTTTAATTGATGAAAAATCTACATGCACTGTCTTATCATGGTTTGAACTTTTACGAGTTATCTTTATTGAAGGAATGCCAACATTATTTTTCCTGCTTGATGTTAGAATGTTTTCTGCTTTCAATTTGATTTTTCCAGAATGATGAGGTTTAGCTGGCTGTGTTGTTTTTAGTGGGAGGGATCAGTTACTACCAAGTGAAGATGAAGGCAAAAGACTTCGCCGTGCACTTCCAAAATGTGAAATTCGTAGGTTTAATGACAACGGTCATTACCTCTTCTTGGTACAGTAAACTCTCTTCTTGTCTATATTTTGTATATACATCTAAAAGATATTATGTTTCAATTGTTATATAGCAAGTTTTCTTTTGATATATGTTATAGTTAAGCCCCATTGTGCAGGAAGATGGAGTTGATTTGGTGACTGTCATCAAAGGTGCTAGTTTCTATCGCCGTGGGAAATGCCATGACTACGTTTTTGATTATATACCTCCAACCCCCTCTGAAATCAAAAATATATGTGAATCAAACAGGTAGCCTTATTTACTATCTTAAAAATACCTATAACCAGTCAGTGGTTAGCAGCTGCAGCTAAAGCTCAAACGTATTCTTAAGATTAATTGAGTTGTAGTGGAATCATATTTATTATGAATAATATTCTCATAATTATCATGTTTCAGGTTGTTTATGCGTGCTACCAGCCCTGTAATGCTGTCAACTTTAGAAGACGGGAAGATTGTGAAGGGCCTTGCAGGAATTCCTTCGGAGGGACCAGTCTTGTTCATCGGTTATCACATGTTATTGGGATATGAATTGGTGCCAATGGTCATGAACCTTTTGTTGGAAAGAAACATTCTTATGAGAGGGATGGCACATCCAATGATGTTTACGAGAAAGAAAGAAGGTTATTTACCTGAATTATCAAGTTTTGACACATACAGAACAATGGGTGCAGTTCCTGTTTCCGGAACCAATTTGTACAAACTTCTATCTTCGAAGGCCCATGTGCTACTGTACCCAGGAGGCCTGCGTGAGGCCTGTCATCGAAAGGTAATGCTTTGAATGGTTATGTTTTACCATAATAAACATTTCTTATTTGGTAGTAAATTCAACGTTCAGACTGGTCAAAAATTTGAATCTCGATACTGTTCAAAATAAAGAAAATTGAATCTTGATTTTAATTGTTCCAAGGATGCCACTTGCTTTGTAGGGGGAAATTGTCTGAAATAAAGTGGCAGGTGGCTCAATTCCTTGATATGAGTAAATGTCGAACATATGGGGCAATGATGATGTAATACAAACCCCAACAAATAAATTAAACAAAATATTGCGGAAGATTCAGATGGTGAGGGAATATCAAGAATTGCCTCTTCGCAATAGTATAAAATATTAGGAAAACTATGACATAGGTCAGCTAGTAAGTCCAGTCATAGAGGGGAAAAAAGAAAACAGAAAGAGCTTTCCTTTCTTAACAAGGTATGATACTATATGTGAAAAGCCAGTTAAGCAAGGACTAGTGTGGTTGGTGTAGGCTGATCAATAATCATGCACATAACCAATTAATTCAAGTCATATCACCAACATGATATATGTTACCAAAGAGAACTACCTTCCACTGTTTTAGAAATTCAATATGGAGGAGGGCGCATGGAATTAGCTTTAATTTATACAGCGCGATGGAAACTCAGTTTCTTTGGCTTCATTTCTATATATTATGTGGCCATGAAGATACAAAGTGTTTAAATAGCTTTGCAGAACTCAACTCTTCATGTGTACCTTTCAGGGTGAACAATACAAGTTAATCTGGCCAGAGCAATCTGAGTTTGTTAGAATGGCAGCAAGGTTTGGAGCAAAAATTGTACCATTTGGTGTTGCTGGAGAAGATGATTTTGGTGAAGTAAGTATGGAGTGATTCATTTTTTTTCTTATTGTTTTTCCCTCAGTTTATTTTTGTGTAGAACGTTCACTGGTTTGTTATTTTCTCACTCTCAAAACTTGTTCAAAACATGAGATTTTGGGGGAATAGATATAGTAACCATGCAAATGTCGTTAAGCATGTGCAAAGCATTTAATAATGATAAAGATCCACAAGCATGATCACGAAGGAGGCAATAGCTTTGTGACTCACAGCCAGTGTGGCTGAAAAGTGTTGTTGGTAGTGATATAAACATCAGTCTGTGTGTTTACATGAATAACGTGGATGAATTGTGACTTATGATCTCAAACATGACATCTACACCATTTAAAGACGCTGTATATGATCCACTTTTGTCAAAGTCTCTTTCTGTTACAGTGGTTTGACTTGATGCTGGTGAATGACTGAGTCTATTGTCTCAGATAGTTTTTGATTATGATGATCAAATGAAGATTCCTTTCCTTAAGGATTTTATTAAATCACTGTCGGAGGAGGCTGACACAGTGAGGTACGTTATCTTTGCTTGACTTTTATTAAATCACAATTTATGTTACTTTAATTTATTTGTATTTCCAAATTTATTTCCTTTAACTTTCCTTATTCTCAGTAAAAACTATCGTACCTCTTTTTTTATTATAGGACTGGATTGAATTCTGAGGTGAACCAAGATATTCATTCTCCGGTAGTCTTGCCAAAATTTCCAGGCAGGTTTTATTACTATTTTGGGAAACCAATTGAAACAGAAGGTATGATCATTGGACAACCTGTTGTATTAAATATAATCATGCACTAGTAGATTGGCTTGAATTACTGATTATGTAAAGTGGTCATTTAAATTTTACAATGCTGTTTGGATAATTCGTATACAAAAGATTGACTTCGATCACAAATTCTGCTCCGCAGGAAGGATGAGTGAATTAAGAGACAAGGACAATGCGCACGAGTTATACATGCAAGTCAAGTCTGAGGTGGAGAAATGCCTAGCTTTTTTGCAGGAGAAAAGAGAAAGTGATCCATATAGAAATTTGTTGGCTCGGCTAGCTTACCAGTCCACGCATGGGTTTGATTCCGAAGTTCCAACATTTGAACTTTGATTCTTCTGCAGTCTACACATGCATTTTGATATGATACTCAAGCTGGATTCTCAAATAAGCTCAGCAAAATGGCATACTGGAGCCTCACGGTATGATCCAAATCATTGTTGTACCCTCCAATTGATAAATAAATAATCATAATTCCATGTCTTGATTAGATGGTATATCACACAATCCATGATGTTACATTCATTGATTCCGCATTGATACGCATCCATGACAGTCAAACAAGATGTCTTGATTGGGGAACTCAGATTTCTGAATGAATTTGTACTGTATATATTTGGATGGACACCATCTGTATAACATTTTGATCAAAGGACAGATTCTCCGAAGGCTCTTTGGCAGCGTTGAGTATCTTCACTGTTTAATGTAGTCTTTACAAATACAAAAATATACAACGTTGGAAAAAAAATTGTTCAATAAAAAATACTAGAACTCCTTATCAATGTCTCTCATTTTTCTGGATTAAACGTTTTAAACACCATTTTTTTTTGTCTCACAACTGAGTAATGTTTGGTAGCTTCACAACATTTAAGCGGTCATCACACATTATACATGGATCTTGTGTTCCATGAAGCTACCATTTCATAGATAGGATTGCTTTCCTTAATGTCACACCAATTGTCTCATAGGATTGCATACTAGTTTTCAAACCCCTCTTCTTTGCTATCCCGTATGCATGCTAGTTTACCAATCATCTCATATAAACATATTTCTCTTCTTTTATCGTTGTATCGTGTCATATATTGCGTCCTCCATCATAGGAGTGAAAGAGACGGAGTTGGTTTGGATTTCTGTTACTAATTGTTGTTGCTACCGAAACAACACCTGAGACGATGAGGATTAAATAACCCAACCACCTACTCATTTCCTTTTCTTTTTGTTGACAACTTTCTGAATTTCATTCAAAGTTTAGAAACACGTACATTACTGTCCGCTAGGTCTATCAAATAGGGAGGTACATCCTCCATAATACTAGTCGCCAGACTTTCATACTTGGCTAAATTAGCTAAAGAATGATCTAGTCTATTGTACCCTCTTCTACTATGCCCACAAGAGAATTCATGGAAAGAATTTGCAATATAGAGTATGTCCCTAAGATAACTGAGAGGCAATCATCATCAGAGTTGCATTTTTTCAGGAGGTTCGCAATCCATATCTAGCTTAATATGGGAGAAACCTGCTTCTTGAGCTTCGCCAATAGGGATTGATTGTTGTAGAGGAATTGATCTGCAAGCACTTAGTAGAACCTATCCCTTATGGTCTTGAATGATTATACCTAAACCACATGAGGAGGCAAGTATGGCAGCGTCAGTGTTGATTTTGATGAAGTTTTCCGGTGGTGGTTGTCATGTTGACGTCTCTTGATTGCGAGACCAGACCATAGTAGTCGCTTTTTGATAGTGCTGCAAAGTTGATTGAGCAATACGAATAGAAACCGCTGCATCACAATCTCGGTGTTGAAACAGCCGGCGTTTCTGGAATACCACAAGGCCCACGTAATCATATTTCCAAACTCAGCTACATTATCATCTTCGCTTAAAATGGAATCAACAAGCCATTGCATAACATCAGTATTATGTGTAGAGGCAGCTAAAAGAGAAGGGCGAAGAATACTCCAGGCTGATCGAGAAAGAGTGCAATTTCTGAGAATGTGAAGAGAGTACTCCATTGGTGCTCCACATCGAAAACAAGCCGGCGAGTCCACTATACTGCGTCTGAACAGATTCTCTCTTGTAGCCAACGAATTATGCAAGCATTTAAATAAGAAGTGTAACTTTTGGAGTAATTGACAGTAACCACACACGCTTCCATATCTTTCTAGTTCGCTCATCAGAATTACTTGTGCCGGGTTCATGTCCTTGCTGTAAATTCAAAGCCACCTGGTAAGCACTCTTAACAGTGAAAGAAGTAAAGTGCCATACCCGTCGATCTGCAATGCCTCTTATACCGATCGGAATTTTGTTTAATCTGGGCTGCCTCAGAAGGTAGAAAAAATTGCTCGATAAGAGTATCATTCCAGCTACCATTCACATGAATCAGACTCTGAACCTTTGCTAGAGTTTGAGGTGCTGACCACACTTGAAAACCATGTTGCTCTTGTAACCATTTATCACCCCAAATTCTAATACAACTCCCATCTCCCCCTCGTCATCTGCATCCTGCATCGAGTATCCTTTTACCCTCTAACAAACTCCCCCATGTATAGCTCATACGATCTTTAGGATTAGCATCTGCCAATGAGCAATTTGGAAAATATTTTGCAGACAATATCCTACATAACAGAAGATTGGGACCTTGAAGTAATCTCCTCCCTTGCTTTGCCAGCATAGCTAAGTTGGAAGAATGAAAATCTCTAAATCCTAATCCTCCCTTTGTTTTAGGCAAACATGAACGAGACCATTTCACAAGTGAACTCTCCTCTTTATTTTTTGTCCCCGCCAGAACCTGGCAATAACCACTCCAAATCCCTTTGTCGATATTGAATTGCGCAACGGCTTTGATTAAAACTTCTTTTCCTGCCACCGATGAAGCTTCTCTTTCCACCCCTTCAACTTCCTCAGAACTCGATCACGAAGCATCGAAAACACTCGTTTCTTTGACTTTCCAATTATAATCGGTAGGACCAAGTATTT
>Ga0325411_1007382_pt1 | contig 11986 bp, 7 predicted proteins | sample PopdelMetagenome_13_FD_206181 | JGI IMG/M metagenome (GOLD analysis project Ga0325411, IMG submission 206181) | Populus deltoides microbial communities from Bellville, Georgia, United States - Xylem-PdIQD-R4 | ecosystem: Host-associated > Plants > Phyllosphere > Stem > Wood/Secondary xylem...
GGGAATCTATCGAGAAAAAGACACAGAGGGCAGAAGACATGAAAAAGCTTCTGGCTTCAATCTGGTCAGAGATAGACAACACTGTAAATGTAAGCCGAAAGGATTATTGATGGTGATGTGGCCCATATGAAAGCATGTACCAATGTCAGTAGATGGTTGATGAGCTTTGCTTGTGATCATGAATATAGGCTGTGGAAAAAATGAAGGAAACAGCAAGCAAAACCCTTAAACTCCGTGGCATTAACATGTGCTGATCCAACACATTTTATTCAATCAAGGCCTTGATTCCATTAATTTATTCCGATTTTCATTGAATTATTTCACTTTCCCAAATGGATTCTCACGCAATCTCTCACTTTTATATATATATAGAGTAGGGATTCCTGGTCAAACACGGTGAGGAAATACACCAACCAAAATTATAATGGTTCATTATAAGCACATTAATTTGCATTGCATCTATTTTTTACCCAAATGGAATTTAGTGTGCCGTTGCCTTTACGAACACTACTGCACTTACATAGCATTAATGTGCATGGGGGTGGCTTCATTGCAAAGGGAATCCTATGCCTAGCTAGCCATTTGCGTATGTACGACTTGCTTCAAACTCAGCACTGGTCGGTATTTCTACATTTGATACCAATGCCTAATTACCGAATTCTAACGGTGGAGGGAGCTGTGGAGTTCTTTTTTCTTTTTTTCTTTTTCTTATTATTGTTTAAAGGTGAGGTGATCATTGAGTTAATATTTTGCTACACAAAGACTAATTCATTGGATTAGATAAGATTTGATAGTTATGTTTTTAGGTGGTATATATGAAATTTAAAAGCTCAAATATTATTTTTTAGCTTCCAACTTTTTGACTTCCAAATAACTTTCTAAAGTCAAAATAGCTTCTGAAATCTTGCCAAATTCTCTTATTTTTTCTTTGGCTCTGGAAACAAGAGCCCCGAGAGCTAAACAAAAACAAACGAACAAAAGCTCAAAGTTACCAAATGTACTTTAAGTCAATTTCTTCAATTTGATCGATAAATTAACAAATTATTCATATTGAGATTATATTAAAAAACCCATTCTCATAATTAACCACGCCTTGAAATTAATTATAGCACTTAATGAATGAGGAATATAGATACTCGCTTGTCAACAAGATGAACCTCTGGACGTATGGATGCCGACATTTTGAAATCTCGTAATTTACAAGCCTTCTTAAGAAATTTGCTGCAGTAAAGAGAGTTATTGCAGCTGTAAGTGTAACTTCATATGTAGGGAGGGTAATTTACTGTACTTTTTTTTTCTCTAGTCATTATTTTTAAAATGCAAAGAAAGAGAGTGTTGGTCTCTGCTGATCAGTGTGTGACCGCCTGCATACATGAATCAGACACAAATATTAGTTCAAGTTGCATTAACGTGTCTTACCTCACTGTCAACAGTAAGAGAGGAGCCCATTTACGCTGGAGTAGAGTAGAGGTTCGAAAGTCTTATACACCATGTTTTGTCTTAAGATACAGCACACATCACTAAAGTTAGCTGTCTAGACCTAGCTGCAGAATGCGTGTCCTGTGGCTATATATATATAATTCTATACATCCTAGAATCTTAAGAAACTATCAAATTCAATTACTTTGGATGATGAGCAGTTTGGAGCTAGGAATGTTTAAATGCGGAGAAAAATTACTAACAAATACTTAATATTATTATGTAGACATGTATTATATATATAATTTAATAATATTTTTAAAATATATGCATTATAATTGTTTTCTTCGAGTTTTTATATTTTGAAAAACACTTCATAATGAGTTCATTATCAATCTCATCAAAAATATTTTTCTCAATGTATACAACCAAATTGTCATTTATTAATTTATTTCTCATTCTGTTCTGCAATTTACTCTCGATAATATGCATCACAAAAAAAATCTCTTCAACTATAGCAATTGAAACTAGTAGAAGTAATGACAATTTGATAAACATATATAGCAATATGAAAAGCTCTTTCCAAACTGTTATTCTTTCTTTTTACCATTTTCTTCGCAAGACTAGCAATACCTTTAATATCAAAGAACTCATCATCATTGCGTATATCAATAATATAAGTATCAAGTTGGTTACCAAGTACCATAAGATCCACTATGGAGAATTCATTAAGATAAAAATATTAAGTAAGACGAATAAACTTTTCTTTATTGAAAGTAGAGAGAGTCATTTGGGTTTAAACATGTCACATAAAGAAGTAACGCTTTACTCATATCGGTGAAACGATCATCTCAACTCATTAAGCTACATGTCAATGATATTGTTAAATAATTAACACGATAATCATAAGGACATTACATGGATTTGATTTAACTATCAAACAATCTCAATTACATTTCAATCTAAAGTAACAAATTAATACCCATTATATATATATATATATATATATATATATAGTTAGTACAAATGAATCAAGAAAGAAAAAGACAAAAAAAAAGACCAACCTACCTGAAAGAAGATGCGATACGAACCAAGTCAGATCCGAATTTGGCCTTCAAATGTCTGCTGACTAGTTTTGCGAGAACGAGCACATCTCCCAATCTGTACATTGAAAAGAGCTGCTATTTTACAAGGATATACTAGACACATGAAACTATGTTTTGGTAAATATTTAGGTCAAATAAAGTTCAGAAATATGTTATTTTAGATGGTCAAAGTTACTAGACAAATCTTGTCAAATCTGTCAAACTAGACATTTGTGTACTATTTAAAACATACCTGAAGCTAGAGGTGGAAGTTTGTTGAGATTCAAGTTGTTTTGGAAACTAAACATTTCAAGTTTTCCAACCATATATGACAGACCTAGTAATTCATCCAAACTATTTTGGAAACTAGACATTTCAAGTTTTCCAATCATATATGGCAAACCTAGTAATTCATCGAGACGAAAGAGAATGATGTGTTTAAAGTCAGAACAGAAAATCTACCAAGAACGTGTGAAAATTAAAGATTTTGATTACATGAAAGAATTTTAACGTGAAAACTTTGTTTTTATTATTCTATTCTATTTATTTATTTAATGTTGAATGATTATTTTTAATTTGAATTTGTTCTAGTTCATTAGATATTTTTTAGAGGTTTATTTTATTATCGGACTTATGTTAGTTGATTATTAATTTAGGCTCATTAACCTACAACCCAAAAAAACCCATTAGTGTAAGTTAAGGGAGACTATATGATGATTTTTTAGTTGAAGATTTCAGCAGCAAGTTGAAGAATAAAAATATGTTTTTCTTTTGCTTATTTGTGGCAAAACAACTTTTCTTTTTAAGGATAAGGATCGTACACTGACTTATCAAAAATTAACTAGCTTCATAGTGTTATTCACATACTTAAGGTTTTTAGATACAAGGTTATTTGTTATCTCCGGATTCAAATTTTTTTCCAATACCTTTGGTTTTTAGGTACAGGGTTACTTTTGGATCAAGGTACATCAAATCTGATTTTCAACTTTTCAGAATATTATTTCTTTCGTTGAGAGTTGTTTGACCACATGATCAAGAAATTCACATCAAGATGCGATGAAATTGTCACGAAAAAAATAACAAGAAAACAAAAACTACTATTGAGATATAAACCCACAAGTTATAGTATTTCTCTAGCCACATCATTTTTTACTTTTTTTTTTGTTTTTTTTAAGATATTAACTGTTATATTAATATTTTAATATAAAAAATATTTTGAAAACAAATAAAATAACGAGCCTCTTGCCTCCAGGTGGCTCCGCCACTGATGATGAGTGTAATAGAAGAATAGCTACGGTGATTCAAAGTGCTAAGAATTATCATCACCTTCGTTTTTCTTTGGGGAATGCATGTGTGCTTGTGCACACAACAGAGGGAGTTGAACAAAATTAATAAATTCAACCACTCTAATTCTTATGATTCAAAGCCCTTCGTGACCTTTAAGCAAGGAAAACGTGTACGCTCCTTGGGAAATAAATAAAAGTACAGAACCTGAAGCCCCAGCTAGGTCACTAACAGCTTTAATAATAATGATAAGAAATGAGGGACGGAGGTTGTCGTAACACAACGTTACCGACCATGGCAACTGGCAAAACATGTTTACCATGATTCTTGCTTCTGCGATTGGATAGGAGCCTCGATAATTTCATATAGGCATCCTTATTCGAGGAATACCTAATTTGGTGATGTGAAGCGGTTATTGCGTAACCAGATTTACTCAACTTCATCATCAATCAGCTTGTGTTCTTCTAGCACACTGCCGATGGAACAGAAAAGAAGTCGCCATTCGTACAGTAATTCTGTGACGTTTCAAAATTCCAGAAATGGCTACTTTTGCAGACTGATAATTCAATGCAATTACCCTATCACCATCCAAATCAAACCTCAAGCTCTCTGAGCTACAGTCCTCAACAAGTCCGCACAGGTGCTTCAAATTGTCAATTTCTAGTCCATTGACTTTCTTAACCTGCCCATCAACACAGTTATTTGTCAGCAGGCATTTACTCACAAATAACCACTGCATTTAGTACAAAATTATTATATAACAGAAAAACAAATACGACCACTACCCAGTTATGTCCTAACAGAAACAGGACCGACAGCCCTACACTTCAGCATTTTTGCATGACGCGACTGCTCTTTATGCCCGAACCAGCATCATTGTGGCCCCTATAACATATACCTAACGATGCATTAGGAAAAACTTGTTCACAGTGAAATCATATTTGCATCTAAATTGGAAATGTGATGGCACCTGTAGCTCTGCAAGACGCTCATACCCTGCATTTATACCATCCATGAGCACCTGAAACAGAAAAGTGCTTGTCAGTAAAGATGCACTAAATTCAACATGCAAAGGACGTCCTAGCTTTATTTTGCATTGCAGTCTCATCAATTTATAATACCAGAAATTATCCACCAAGAGGGAAGGGAAAATAGATAATATGATGTCATTCTGGCCCAGTTCAATATGTTAGTGAGCAAGCTTCGCAATCTTAAAAGTGAGATAGAGACAAAGGTATCCTTCTAAATTAAATCTTCCATAAAAATAGTGACCTTTTCAATTCGCTTCTAAATTCTGTCACATGTAACAGATTAGAACTTGTCTTTAAAGCTTGTTTGAAGATCCGAAAATTAATTAAAATCTATCCAAAAAGATGCGAGGTTTCTTCAAGATACAAACCCAAACAGACCCCACAGCAGCTTTTCTTTCATAATTTGCAATTTTCTTTCCATGGGAGAATTTGCAAGCTAAAGCACAAGGTAGCTACAAAGAGATTGTAATAGCCATCTAGAGACATCTTTTTTACACAAGTTGGATGATCAATCAAACAATAAGTATGATCTAAAAGTACAAGAAAGAACATATTCATTGATAATCCAAGACTTCATGACAGAAATAACTGCAGATTTATTTGATAAATTGAGACCAAACAAGGGGAAATGTCATAATATTTGCAGGCTCCAAAAGAAAAGGAGCTAACCAAAAGTCTCTGGTGGCAGACAAGAAAATAAAAGTCTTCATTGTTGAATTTGGTAAAGTTCTAGAGCATGTTTCTCAGATCTATTGATTTTGAATTTCAAAGCTCTTATGCCTATCTAACATACAGCCATGGTTGATATGGCCACCAGCCAGTAGTCTGTCCATGGATTAAGATGATAATCTTAATCCAATCCATTCCAGCACAAACAGGTTGGAAATGTAAGCAATCATGAAGAAAGCATTGATTTTCAATGTAATGGAACACAGATATGGATCACTGATCATCACTGCAATCATGTGATGGCACACAAGCATGTGCACATGTGTTAATAAAGGAAACACCTGTTACACAATTATGAAGTTGTTGCTTAAGCACGGAAGAGAATCCTAAATAAGTCAGTTCAAGGACGCTTGCTGTTCTAAAGATAGATCTGTGAAATAAAGAAAATGTTCAATACAAGAAAATAATGAGAAAATAGAACTATGACTTGCAGGTCTAAGGGTGATTACTGAATTCATGCTCTTCACCACCCCTAAAAACTCCAACTGAAGCAATTTCATCGGGTTTTTTCATAGACACCAAGTGATTAAAAGTTATCCGCTCTCAGTTTAACAAAGGCACTGCAGAGTGCACGAGTCAAATTACAAATTAAGAGTACAAGGACAAGTCACAGGTATCAAAAAGAGCACCATGAGCAAAAACATGGACTGGCAGAGTAAGAAAAGGTCCTGGAAGCATTCTAACTAATGACATTAAGGCCATGGTCTTTAAGGACCATATTACTCAGAAATGAAGCTACCCCACTGAAAGCTTTAGTTACCCGTGCTATTGAGAATCCAAAGAGGTTATTGAAATAATGCACGAAGCCATCATAACCTTTAGCAGCTGTATCCTTATATCACATATAACCATCATAAGTTAGTTAAATGACTAGACTATGCCATACAATCCATATTATCCAGTACTTGCACCTTAGAAGTAATGGCATGTTACTGAAACAGTCCCCAACTTCCCTTGCTTGAAAAAAATGATAAAGGAAATTCACTTGAACTTTTGGGCACAGATCATTAGCATGATATATCTGTCAGAGATTATCTTAAGATCCCAATATTCAATGTTGGTACAGTAGAAACACTCACCCCGATAAAAGTTATCATGCTAAATAGGTTGCGTATCTTTCAAGTGCCACATTCTGCATGGCTCTAGCACAGATCTAAGAGAATGGGCACTCAAAATATATTGTTTAGCCATCTGCTAACCTGAATTTTCTCCCCACAGTAAACTAACAAATATCTGAACATCATGTGTTAAACATGGCTATCAAACTATTACACATGAGCAGGTAACCTATCACAGCTTTTACTTCATGAACAAGACATTTAAATCCATAGAACAGATGGAGACTGTAAGGTTAAACCAATAATCACTGTTAGCTTTTGCCAAAGTTAAACCAACTTGGTGACAATTCCATTTCATCAATGTGGTTACTCATTTATTGCAATATTTCCAGAAGAGAAGACAAAATCATGAATCCTTGATGAAGCTAATAGTGACCTATGACATTAAGGATTTTGGGTGAACCAGATACAATTGAAGTTTAAATGGTGCTGAGTAACTGGATAAGTAATACCATGACTACCAGTTCCATCATTTGTTATAGGTATACCATCAAATGCAAGGACAACATCATCTTTTTTCAGGACTCTACGTGCATCTGACAGCGGATTAATTTTGCTCGCAAGCACCCGTCATTTCAGGGGGCCGCATACCAAAGTGCTTCCTCAATTGAAAATTTTCAGTTAATTGGCACGATAGACCCGTAGAGCAGAATCCAACATATTTTCAACTTTCTTTCACACCAGATGTAAAATGTTTGATTACAGGAACAGGAATTATATAGCTGAAAATACAAAAAGAAGAAAGGAATTAGCTGAAAATAGTATTTATATGATCACAGGAAAAAAATGAATAGCAAAAGAAGTAATGCTAATGCAAATAACACACATGTTCCCTATCAATGCCAAGGAGTCAAGGAAGTGAGGAGCACAGCATCAAGTTAGATATAAACTTCATCGCCTATCCTTAAATAATTTCAGAAGAAATGGAAATTTTAGATGATTTATCATCCAAAGTAAAACAACAGTGAATAGAACTCACCCAATATTCTCATCACCTGATAGGTTCTGGAAAGCCACACCAGCAACTTTATTTCCCAATATTGCTGGACCACCACTATTTCCTGGATTTATGGCGGCATCAATCTGTATTGCCATTAACTGGGATGCTCCATGTACATGTTGTGTTGGTTCGTGTCACACCCCAAAATCAGTATGTGACCGGCACATGATTGAGAGCATAAAACTACTACTTTGACCATGTTAAGCCTCAACCTGTCAAACTAGAACACCTTCTAAACAGAAAAGATTTAAATAACTAAACAACATAATCCCATTAATATAAACCATCCATTCCTCTGTACAACCATTTCAAACATACACTCAATCTATAGAAATTACAAAGTTTACATCATATCTTTATACAATCGAAATATGAAATACAAACAAAGTCTCCAAGATATACAAAAGCAAGCTCACACAACAAATCAACATGTAACTTTAAACAGACATCCAACTTTTTCTTGCTTTAAAGTTTATATGCCTGAAATAAAGATAATTGCACAAAGGAATGAGTTTTCACAACTAAGTAACTAATCAATATAAATATATCTAAGAATGGTATGTTCAAACACACATACAATGGTTTATTCAATGTATTTTCATACTAATGCATAACCTATCACACTATTCCCAAAGTACAACAATTCACATAATTGGTACAACATTTTGAAGTTGTGTGATGGTCGGTCACACCAAATACATTATCTGCACACTCTGCATGCACAAATCAAATACATCATTTGCACGCTTTGCGTGCAGACATCAATGCATCCCCATCAAATGATACCAAAATGCATACATCACAATTCATATGCACACACATATATCATAAACATTATTCTTAAAGATATAATTTATATAAATTACTCATAGCTATTCAACAAGCATGCAACCACAGTCTTCAACCAATTTCTTACAAAGAAGCAGTATGTGGGGCTTCCAAAATAACTAAACACATTTCAATACATAATAGAATCAAATTCCAATTCAAAGGATAACAATAAAATTTGATAATACATCATCAACTGTTATTTACAAGCAGGGACTAAAGTGAAATTCTCACAATTTAAGAGCAAAATCATAATTTTCAAAAATCCAGGGACCAAACTGTGATTTTACCATTTTCAACCTTAATAGATTTTCCAGAATTTCAACATAAATCTTTCTATATAATTCTTATATATTTATCTATTTTCTTTCTAATACTAAAGCTAATTGAGTTCTTACCCAAAATTCATCGAACACACTAATGAAGCAAAGTCCCATATCAATTCATATCGATGTGCACATAATATTACATATATACGAATTATTTCAACAAAATCATTCACATATCATATAAATCCTAACCCTAACTTTTCAATAAACATAAGTAAAGAAAATACTATAAATCAAATAGAAGGAGGCTAAAAAAACTTACTCAGAGTTAAATAATTATATGACCATTTGTGAGATAAGTTTTGAAGAGAATTTGCAGCAAACGAGAAGGAGAAGCAGCTCACTGTTTTCGGAGAAAAAAACCAAAGGAAAGAGTAATATATATATATATATATATATATATATATATATATATAAAGTTTTCCAGTTGTAATTTTCGTAAACATACCATGTTGTTGTCTTAGAAATGGCAAATGGCTAGCTTTTTCCTGAACACACTCAACAGAATTTACAACTCCATGAGCATCTCATCTCAGATACCATTAAGAATTATATTTTAATATATTTGACATATAATTATTTTAATAATTTAATATAACTTAATTAATTTAATAAGTTTATAAATAACTGTAAATTTAATATTAAAAAATAAAATTAAAAAAATATTCAATTAAAAGATATAAAACTATGATGAACTCGCTGAATTTATGAGAAAACCAAGACACAGCCAAAATAATTTTAAATAAAAAAAAAACATAAGTTTTAAAAAAATATAAAAAAAATTATTGTAATAAATAGTATTTAAGTATTTTTATAAGATATATATAAAAAAATATTTTTAAAAAAAATAGTAAAATAATATTTTGTTTAGCAGTATCGTATAGCAAGTAAAATAAATAATAAAAATCTAAAATAATATTTTTTTTATTTTTAACTTTTCACGTCTCCTGGAGATGCTCTAATAGCTTTCATTGTCTCCGAAAGAAAACTTTCGCAACAAATACCCATGTAACAAAAACATTTTTGCTGACACAAACATGAAGCAACAAGAAATTGTAACTTTGAAGAGAAACCCATTAACAAGGAGGGTAAAATGATACATATAACTGGTAGAATGAGCTTAATGGAACTATAATAGTCTACTATGGTTCTTGAACTAGATAGAAGAGAGAGGGCCAGAATTAAATACCAGAACCCATGGTTTCACGCTGGGACTTATTTTGCTATGGAAGGAAGTAATTGGGGCTACTTGAAACAGTAAGAATTTTGACTACTGATTCCAATGCAAGCTCTATTGCAGAATATGCATCGCTCAGTTTTGGTTGTTATGCCTCCTCTAAATGATTAATAGCAGCTTCTGCTGCTGCGGCTGATGTTATATATAGCTGCTGCTGTTATTGTAGGTGATGGTGCTGCTGTTGTAGAATAGAATGAAAAATTATTGTAAAGGAAAGGAACGGCTCTGTGTTGGCCTGTTTTCGAATAGTCTATTAAATTTCATGATACAAAAGGGGAAATATATCTTGCTCTAAGCAACAAGTTACGGTTTCTGATAACAGAGGCGGTGATGCAAGAGGAACAGGAGCATAGCCACCTCAATGCACGATCTGATGAGAGAAAGCGTTCCTGCTTGCCCTTTACCGGGCAGCTGCTATCACTGCCTCTGCAACCAAGTTTTGTCCAAGTAAAGAGAAGGGGAAGGAGGGAGAAGAAGGTTGTCATTAATCGTAAGAGGTTTCAATTTTTTATCGAGTTCGAGAGCTGATGATGATTTGCGGCCCAATAAACCAAGAGTATTGAGTTGTGTATAGGTTTTTTTTATCTGAGCCCATTTTATGAAGCAAGCCTCTTTACCAGAAGCGGGTTTATATTGGGCCCAATAAAATATGGGCTAGGCCTGCTCACCTGCTTTGCCACATAGAGTAACCAATCATAAATCATTAAGATTTGGTTTATAAAAGATGGGTGATCACACGTTTTTTTACAGGAAATAATAATTTTTTTATATTCATATGTATAATTTGAAAGAATTCTTGTTAGGCCAAAGTTCCGTGCCCAAAAATTATTATGGACTCCATGTAAATTGGACTTACATACCTTTCTATTGGGTATTAGGTTTTATACTATTTTAATCCATTAATTTTTATTCTTGACTCATAATGAAAATCTACCAAATATGGGGTGAGCGTCAATTTAAACTGTTTAAGTTGGATAAAAATATAATCAAATTAATTTTTTTTAATATCTTGAACCAAATTCAATGAAAACAAAATCCAACCGATTTGGTTGGATTTAGCTACAGTGTTTGGTGGAATTGAAGTAGCTTTTCCAATCGAAGGATCAGAGCAAGATGAATGGCGATCTAGACCAGAGAAAACATGAAAATGCATGGCGCGGTGTTGATCACATTCCATGCTTTTCCACTTGCACCAATCACAGCAAAAAATACATGTTTATCAGAAAGACATTTGAAGGCGAGATATCTTTTTACCAGATGACTCACTGTTCGCACTTGGTTAAGTTGATGAGCGGAGGGAAGGGCCAGGTGAAGAAAAAAGAAGCTCCAAGGAAAGGCTGCTTGGAAAGCAATTCATTGACAAGCAATGGAGTTCTTCTCTAAAACAAAACATGGTTAGCCCAGCTCAACCTCATGCATAGGAGGAGCAATCCAGGTCCTTTATGGTAAATGCAAACCAACTAAAGAACAGAGTTCTTCTCTAAAACTCAGCTCACCTGCATCAGAATCATAGCCAAAGCGTCGCCTCATGGTGCAAGGTGATTGAACTGGGTTCGAAATACAGATGGTAGGATACCTCCTGGAATTGCAAAAGAACTTTGAAAAGCATAAAAGGATGATCAATTGATGGATATCCATAGGTTATTGTTATGGACATCAAACAGTATAAACAACTACTCCTCGCACTAATCTAAAATAAACACTATTGTCCAAGTAATTTTATGCAGGATGTGTAACAAGTTTAAGTTCAAGAAAAGATTTGAACATGTCAGACAGTTTTGTAATAGAAATAGACATAATTTTGACTAATACTTAATCGGCTTGTTGGTTCTATAATGGATCATTTCATTGTTATCAGCATTCATCCGAGTAGAAGTTATGCCAGAAAAAATTCCAGAAGATAATGTTTCAATTTTTGTTTTTTTT
>Ga0325411_1007385_pt1 | contig 11983 bp, 2 predicted proteins | sample PopdelMetagenome_13_FD_206181 | JGI IMG/M metagenome (GOLD analysis project Ga0325411, IMG submission 206181) | Populus deltoides microbial communities from Bellville, Georgia, United States - Xylem-PdIQD-R4 | ecosystem: Host-associated > Plants > Phyllosphere > Stem > Wood/Secondary xylem...
GACATTATTAGCTATAAAATGATAATCTTGTGGATGATCATGTGAAATTACCCTAAACTGAAAAGAAAAAAAAGTCATTCAAAGTAATTACAACAAATTCTAAATTTTTAACAAATTTGTTATATATCGAGATGATTTCTTATCTTTAATAAATAGATCCATTTTAATAATGCATTGCAGTTAATTTATCCCTAATTTCACAAATCAACTCGTAAATACTTGTTGCATATATAGTTCACATATGCAACCCAAACACAAATAAAAATTCTTTGTCTTGAGTTTTCTTATTCCAGCTTCCAAATTCTTATTTTGATTAGTAATGTAAAAAAGTAATTATTTTTGTTAGATTTATTTTTAATAGTTTTAATATACTAATATCAAAAATAAAAAATAAAAAATCTAAAATAATTATTTTAATATTAATTAAAAAATACTTTTGAAAATGATCACTTGGCATTACTTTACCAAAACAAACTCTTAATACATATATTAGATTCCAGGTGGATTTTCAGCTAATATGAAAAAACAACGTCAGCCAAGACATCATCAAGAAGAGCAAGGTAAAACAAAACTCATCAATTGGGTCCCTAATATTTGAAACAAATGAAAATTTACAAAACCAATAATAATTAAGAATTTATATGTGATTTTTTTTTAGGATTTTTTTTTGTTAAAGATAATCTTTTTATCCACTAGATTCAAGATTTGTTTCGAAAGATGGTTATTTCGAAAGTCTGATTTAGGAATCTGAATCTCTCTATGATGGATCAGAATTGCATAACAATCGCCTTATTACATATTTTCTTGCTAAATATATTTAGAAAAATCATTAGTTGTAATATTGGGAATGAATTATATTGAACTGATTTACATTTATTTATTTATTGTATTCAAAAATAATAAAAAAAATATATGTCACAGCAATTCTGGAAACCAGGCACCAAGAAACCCCGCATCCTCGAAGATGAAGAAGGCGGTGTCGTTTTCTTTACCCCATTACTCTTCCGCCTCCTCCTCTTCCTTCAGGTTTGGATATGCAAGTATTGGGAGTCAAAGGCAGAGATTGATTTTTAAGCTGATGGGAATACACTCACCTGATGGGAAATTCTAAGGATGCATTGGAGTCAGGACTTTTAATTGCTAGTATTATCCAAGGATGATTACCAAAGGAAAGGTTTTAAATTCTGCCTTCCATGGACTTACCATCTGTTTTAAATTATGTGTTTGAGTAGTTGTAATCTTCAATGAATCGAAATATTCGAGTTGTGAATAGTAAGGTTCTAACAACCAATGGAATTTCCATTAGCTTCCCTAATTTTGATTGCGTGAATTTAACTAGCCTTTATCTGAAGCACAGATCATGAGAAAGGTTTAAGAGATTTGGTGAGGGAAATTAGGGAATCAATAAGAAATTAGGCTTAGAGGAAGACTAGCTATTAAAGTCATTGCAATTTGCAAGCAACTTTATGTTTTTTTACTCTAAAGAAATAAAACAGAGGTGCAAATCCCTTGTGCTATCTTTGTCCTGTATGCAATGATTACTCCCATGGAGACCACCATGCAAAGTTTAAGTCACTTTCTTCTTTATTTATTCAACGAGTTCACATTACACTGCTTTAAGTCCTCGAGTCTAATGAATTAATGAAGATAGAAACTCCAAAGAAAATCACTTGGCCAGAAATAACATACTTCAATACTGGGGTCAATCCGCAGCTAGCATGGATAAAACTATCTCCTTCCCTGTTAGAGAGGGCTCTGACATTGCTTCCCATCTGGCACACTGTAACTTGCAGATCCGTTTGGCTTTTGAGCTGTGGACTCCCCATCACTTCAACTGATTTGTTGTTTGTTTGACCACAAGATATTGATTGTCTAGGGAAATTCCAAGGACGCATTGGGGTCGGAACTTTTAATTGCCAGTATTATCCAAGGATGATTACATGCTGCATGCTTCTAAGACAAATAAAAAATGTATCGGTTCATTTAATGTATTAGTTCTAAGTCATTCAACATATTGCTAGTTCGTGATCATTCCACTTTTCTTGTTCCTGCTTTTGTCCATTAACTCTCGTATTTCTTGACTTATCTGTCAGTAAAATGATTAATGTTTCTTTCAATTTTGATGCCTGCATAAGGTATCAGTATAAAATACAGCATTAGTATTGTTGCTGACGAGGGTCTGAAAAAGTCTCTATACCTCTCCACGTTTGAACAAGGGAGAAGTTCTATATTTAGAAACACATTCATGCAGGTACTCCCTCTTCTTTTTTCTTTTTCTTTTGTGCTTTCTAACTTGATACTGCACCTAGGTTTTGGAGGCATATGGAAAAGAATCTGCTGGTGGACGTGCAGATGGTGAAATTGCAACTGAAAGGGAAAGAGAAGAATTTAACTATTGAGTCCAGCAACGCAAGAGGATGCTTCAGCCTAGGGGCAGCCGGCAAGTGGCAAATCGCGAAACCCCGGCAAGTGGCAAATCGCGAAACCCATTTTAGGTCCCATACTCAAGACAGTGAGGGGTATGTTCTGCTATCCATATGATTGATTTAGGATCATTGACAATTACTGTGTGGAAACTTGCTTTGAAATATTTGATACGCATGTGGAAATTGCTATTGCAGGAGCTAAGTGTCCAGAGATCTATCCGTCATGAATTCTTTAGTATGTTGATTCTCCTAGATTGGTTAAAGGCTATAAACAGAGTATTTGACAATGCGCAGAAGTCTGAAAACAGGGAAAAACGCAATGTTCAGTCGCTATCTGGTGTATGGGTTGGTGGTGGCAGGGCTGCGTGTTGGTTTCTTCAAGGATAATCCATGCTGTCATTAGCGAGCCGAATTGCTCCTCGGCAACATCACTGTCATGATAATTGCATATGCTCGATCTGATAAATGCATTTTGCCTTCGCAAAAAAAAAAGTGCAGCTCACGCTTTCTTCAATAATGGATAAGAAATGATCCCCTTTTTTTTTTTTTCTGAGAAGAAATAATGATCCATCTTAAAGGCCTTCAGATTTCAACACATGAAGGGATGCTGTAATATCTCTGGAATTAACAATGGTGGAGGGATAACTTTTAATTGCCACTGATTTCTTGACAAAACGCACCGTACTAAGCTGCTGTTAGCCGTTACTTATGCGCACCGTTTCAATATTAAACTGTTAAGTCATTACTGAGAAGGTTGTCAAGTCAGCACCATCTCCTGCTCTCCCGATAAACAGTGGCAGTTGTAACAGAATGGGCATGCAAAAAATGAATGAGAACTGCCGTGGATTCCCTCTCTTCTCTCCGTCTTTCTCTCGCTCCCTCTCTCTCGTTCTTGTCTTCTCAATCTTTCTGGTTCAACACAGATTGGAGGATTCTTAATCGGGTGGTTACCTATAGATCGTACGTGATCTAATAGAAATGTGATGTATGCAGGAATAATATTGGTCTTTAAATGGTTTTATTTCTTAAATAAATCAAAGAATTGAAGTTAATTTCTTTTCTTTCTTGTTCATAAAAAATCTACTAGACTACTTTATCCGTACTAGAGTATTTCAGCAACCAAAATAGAATTACTGGGTAACAACCCGATTCTCGGATCCATAACCGGCAAACTTTTTCTTTAAATAACTCAATCAGAGTTCAATGCAATAGTAATAACAAAACTAACTTTATAATATAATTTGATTATCTTAATATAAGAGTTAATTCAAATTACACCCAAAAAAACATGTTCTGAAAATCCAACAAAAATGACCTTCTAATAAGTTATAAGCCTGTAAAAAATAAATAATGAGAGGGTGAGCTCAACAACTCAGTGAGTAGATAACGTTTAATATAAATACACGAGGTAATACAACAATAAAGAATCTACACACACACACAATTATGGCTTTAGGTTCTTATAAGAAAGTTTCTCAAATAGGTCACTAACACTATCTTGTTAGCATGAATATTCTAACTGACATACCATAGATTCATATCATAATCAAATAAATATATTCATATCTTAAGGCTCAAATGAAGAGCTCTCAATTCAGAAGTCAATTAAAAAATATATATTGGTTCATATCAAGAATTTAGATTCAATAATTGATTATTTTTTATCGTAACAAGAATAATAATCAACATATATTATCAAGAAGCATGATTCAATTCACATTAACAACTTAAATATTTATACTATTTCTCATGCATATGAAAAATTATCCACTCACTTGACTCAAAAGCGAACAGAACTCGAAATTAGATATAAAAAAAAAGCTTACTGATGTGCCCCAAGTGGAATATCATGATTATTCGAATAAATAGAAGACATATTAAAAAAGACTCGAAAAGAACATACAACATGCTTAATATGCTTAACTAAGGGTTTATACTTAGTAAAGTTTTATTCAATTACCATAATATTTCTTATTCATTAATATCTACTTTTAAACCTTAAAAAGCTTTGTTGCCTTTTTCCAATTCTTTTCTTCACAAAACATTACACAATGGAACTTTGAATATTGGGAAATCTGGCATTTCTTCCATTCCAAGCAAGCTAATGACTAAAGGAAAGCATCTTTCTGCAATTTCTATTTCAATTGAACACCATAACCTCTTGGCAGCAGGATGGATGAAAAAATAAATCATCTGTATCCATGCTCGATCTCCTGACTACTTGGAACACCTTGCTTAAGACATCAGGAGATCAAGATATTTAATATGAAATTCAACACAAGCTGATGATCCCAGTTCTTTGCCAAAAGAAATAGTAACAGCAAAGTCATTTGCCAGCCGAATTGCTCCTCGGCAACATCACTGTCATGATAATTGCATATGTTCGATATTCTAACAGTAGAAGCAATGGTTGAAACAGTATAATGTATATATGTAAACATGTTGAATAGTTAGTGTGAATGAATAAAGCAGGTGATTTATGAAAGTGACATAAAATTTGCATGGTGGTTTCCAGGAGGCAGTGGGAATCATAATTGCATATTGGACAAACAAAGCCTCTTTGCATGGTGGTTTTCAGAAGACAGCGACAGTAATAATTGCATATTGGACAGAGAAAGCACAAGGGATTTGCCCTATTGTTTTATTTCTTCAGAGTAAACGGGTAATTATCTAGTCCTCCTTCATGCTAATCAATTAATTGCCTGTGCTTTCCTTTACGAGATCAGCTGTTACTGACAGAATAAACATAAGTTTGCAGTACTGAATAAACTAAAACAACAAAAAGGAAGACAGCTTGCTTCCCTTTGGCAAAATTGTCTTCCTGCCAATTTCATGACTTCTCCAAAGAAAAAAATGTCACAACCCGATTCCCGGATCCATGACCCACACACAAACAAGGTTGTTTTTCAAGGTTTCATACCTATGCGAACCCAAACTATTTGGATATTCTAACTGGTATTAGATTCATATCATAATCAAACAAACATATTCATAACTCAAGACTCAACTCATGACACCAATCAAATGAGGAGCTATTAATTCAAAAATATATATTAATTCTTATCAAGAATATAGATTCAATAATTGATCATTTTTTTATTGTAACAAGAATAATAATCAACATATATTATCAAAAAATATGATTCAATTTATATTAACAACTCAAATATTTACACTAGCTACTCTTTGTCAAAACTTACTATCCATGCTCGCTGCTGGCCCGAGCCCCTCTTACAAGCATATATTCTGGCTAATTGATTTTCTTATGAATTTCTATCTTCATCTATTGTTCTCGTGGCTCTGGTTTTTTTATTAAAAAAATACATGAATGTTTTAGCATCTAACAGTAGAATCAATGTGGTTGAAACAGTATAATGTACGTAAACATGTTGAATAGTTAGTGTGAATAAATAAAGTAGGTGATTCATGAAAGTGAAAAAATTTGCATGGTGGTTTCGAGGATATAATTGCATATTGGACAAACAAAGTCCCTTTGCATGGTGGTTTCAACAGACAGTGGAAGTAACAATTGATCTTCATTAATTGTTCTGGCTTTTTAATTAAAAAAGTACATAACACTGTTGTTTTAGCATCTAACAGTAGACTCAAGGATTTGAAGCAGTGTAATGTGAACACGTTGAATAGTTAGTGTGAATAGATAAAGCAGAAAGTGGCATAAAGTTTGCATGGTGGTTTCCATGAGAGTTACCATTGCATACAGGACAAAGAAAGCACAAGGGATTTGCACCTCTGTTTTATTTCTTTAGATTAAAAAAACATAAAGTTGCTTGCAAATTGCAATGACTTTAATAGCTAGTCTTCCACTAAGAGAGATCTCTCTCAGTATACCATTGATTTCCTAATTTCCCTCACCAAATTTCTTAAACCTTTCTCATGATCTGTGCTTCCTTTTTCTGATCGAATCGAATCATCGCGTATTCTGTTCTTGATCTGTATCTTTCTTGCTTGAAAGGTAAATCCTACTTTCTTTTCTTGTTTTCTACCACTAATTTTGTTTCAAATAAGATTTGCCCATTTGGTTGTAGAATTAATAAGTAGGATTGTAGATTGATCAATCAAGTAGAACTTAATTATATATGTGTTGCTTGATCTATTTTAGAACTCAGAACTCATATTTAGCTTTGTTCTTACATATTGCCATCAACTTAAACTATTTATCTTGAAAACAGCTGCTCTCAAGGTTTCTTTTGTCTGTTGAGTGCCTCTTGTCAGCTTGAAAGGTGACTAGTTTGCCTACTCTTTCTCATATTCTTGTGCTTGCATTTTCAGATCAGCTTTCCCAGAGTTTCAACATTGGGGTGCGTCCACACGTTTCCTCACTCAGCAATTAGCTTCAGATTCTTTTGTTAAAATTCTTTTGAATCCAGGTAAAGTATTTATATGGTTCAATTGCTGAATCTTTTGACAAGTAACTATTGTTTGAATCTTTTTAAGTAAAACACAAGTTGTACAAATTTTATTGAGAAACTTTGGATTTTGTATTATCAATAGTTTCCAAATATAAATAAATTGATCTTTCTTAGTTTTTATAAATAAATTGCCTTATGGAGTTCATACCAAATTCATTTTTTTTTCTTTTTATATTCTTTGCTGTTTTTAACTTATTATTTTAGTTTCAACCTTTCCTTTTCCGATTGATGTAACTTACATTAATTTTATTCAATATTTTGACTCTGTTTTTATATATAGGGCAAAATGGTTCAATCAAATGACCCATTTTGGCACCATGTTGAGGAGATGAAGTGTATGTATTGTGGGCATCAATTTGCTAAGGATACTTCCATTTCAAGGATCAAATGGCATTTATCAGGAGAGAAAGGGCATGGTGTTGCAATTTGTGACAAAGTGACTGAAGACGTTCAAGAAGCAGCTTTTCAAGCTATGCATGGTGGCAACAAGAGACATAAAAGCATAGCAAGTTCAAGCAATGTTAATGATAATGCCATTTCAACCACTCCACAAGAACAAAACAATAATGAAGTCGACAATTTGGCAGGAGATGCAGGAAGGACACAAGCACCAGATACAATGGGTCAAGCGCTTGAAAGACGTTTGGAAGAGTTCGATAGATGGTTAATGGAGGATGATATCGATAATGGGACTGGAGGAGTAGTGCAGCCTGGTGCAGGAGCTAGCTCTTCTGGAGGGCTTACAGGCAACACAAATGAGACTCCAGGAGATGCAGTACCAACGACAGAGCTGGTGGGTCAAGCATTCAAAGACCATAAGAAGACTATCTGGTCTTGGTTGATGCACGATGAAGTTTCAACTATTAGCATCTATGGGATGGGCGGAGTGGGAAAGACGACATTGGTGACACACATTTATAATCAGCTTCTAGAAAGACCAGGCACTTTCTGCCATGTTTACTGGATTACTGTTTCACAAGATACTAACATTAATAAATTGCAAAACAGTATCGCCAAACGGATTGGTTTAGATCTTTCTAATGAAGATGAGGAGCTGTATAGAGCTTCCAAATTGTCAAAAGAATTAACGAAGAAACAGAAATGGGTTTTGATTTTAGACGATTTGTGGAAAGCTATTGAGCTACGCAAGGTGGGAGTTCCTATCCAAGCTGTTAAGGGATGCAAGCTGATTGTTACAACACGATTAGAAAATGTTTGTCAGCAGATGGGTACCCAACACATAATCAAAGTGAAGCCTATTTTGAAGGAAGAAGCTTGGGCTTTGTTTATTGAGAGACTTGGACACGACACAACACTTTCTCCAGAAGTGGAACAAATTGCAAAATCTGTAGCAAGGGAATGTGCTGGTTTGCCGCTAGGAATTATAACCATGGCTGCAACCATGAGGGGAGTGGTTGACGTACGTGAGTGGAGGAATGCATTGGAGGAATTGAAAGAATCAAAAGTTAGAAAAGATGATATGGAGCCTGAGGTATTCCACATATTGAGATTTAGTTATAACCATCTAAGTAATTCAGCACTGCAACAATGTTTCTTGTACTGTGCATTATTCCCGGAAGACTTCAAGATCCGTAGAGAGGATTTGATAGCTTATTTGATTGATGAGGGAGTGATAAGAGGGCTGAAGAGTAGGGAGGCAGAATTTGACAAAGGCCATTCAATGCTTAATAAACTTGAAAATGTCTGTCTATTGGAAAGTGCTGACAAATGGAATGTCAAGATGCATGATTTGGTTAGGGACATGGCTATCCAAATACTGCAAGAGAACTCTCAAGGAATGGTTAAAGCAGGTGCACAATTAAAAGAATTGCCGGATGCAGATGAGTGGACAGAGAATCTTACAAGAGTTTCACTGATGCATAACCAAATTAAAGAAATTCCTTCCAGCCATTCACCATGCTGTCCCGGTCTTTCAACTCTATTGTTATGTGGAAATTCAGAGTTGCAATTTATAGCAGATTTATTTTTTGAGCAGTTGCGTGGGCTCAAGGTTCTTGATCTGTCTCGTACAAATATCACAAAACTGCCTGATCTTGTCTCTGAATTGATGAGTCTCACTGCATTACTGCTCACTGATTGTAAGATGTTAAGGCATGTACCATCATTAAAAAAGCTGAGGGCTCTGAGGAGGTTAGATCTCTCTGGTACTGCACTTGAAATGATGCCTCAAGGCATGGAATGCCTATGCAACCTGAGGTATCTTAGAATGAATGGATATGGTGAAAAGGATTTTCCTAGTGGGTTGTTACCTAAACTCTCTCACCTACAAGTCTTTGAATTGGATGAGTGGATTCCTTCTCCTAAAGATAGACTAAAACGATATGCTCCGATAACAATTAAAGGAAAGGAAGTAGGATGCTTGAGGAAGTTGGAAACTTTGAAATGCCATTTTGAAGGTTACTCTGAGTACGTGGAGTATCTCAAATCTCGGGATGAGACCCAATCACTAAGCACATACCAAATTGTTGTAGGACTAGTGGATGCCAATCTTTCATTTATAGGAAGTAAAACAATTTTTTTGGGTAACTTGAGTGTAAACAAAGATGGAGATTTTCAGGTCATATTTCCAAAGGACATTCAACAACTGACCATTTATAAATGTGAAGATGCAACAAGTTTATGCGATGATTTCTCTCTAATAAAATATGCAACGCAACTGGAGATTATATGGATTAGGGATTGCAATAGAATGGAGAGCTTGGTCTCATCTTCTTGGTTATGCCCTGCTCCACTACCATTGCCATCTTATAATGGTATATTTTCTAGTCTTGGAGTGTTTTATTGCTATGGATGTACAAGTATGAAGAAGTTGTTCCCTCTTGTTTTACTGTCAAACCTAGTAAACCTAGAAGTGATTAAAGTTTTTGATTGTGAGAAAATAGAAGAGATAATAGGTGGAACAAGATCTGATGAAGAAGGGTTTATGGATGAAGAAAGCAGTAGCAGCGAATTCAAACTACCAAAGTTAAGAATTTTGGTATTGAAAGGATTACCAGAACTGAAAAGCATTTGTAGTGCAAAACTGATTTGCGATTCTCTCCGAATTATTCACGTAGAAAATTGTGAGAAGCTGAAGAGGATGCCAATATGTCTTCCGCTACTTGAAAATGGCCAGCCATCTCCTCCCCCTTCTCTTAGAGATATCTTTGTATATCCAGAAGAATGGTGGGAGTCAGGAGTAAAGTGGGAGCATCCTGACGCTAAAGATATACTTCGACCCTTCGTAAGGTTTCAAAAGTTAGCGTAAGTACTCTGCTCTTAATATAATATAATATAATATCGAATTAAGTTTTGGTGTTTACTGGTTTTATACTCTGCCCTTTGTAGAATTTGCTTGTGAGGAGACGACATTGCCCCTTAATACAAATAATGAATTACGGGTAAGCTGATGCTTAATTTCCTCCTTTTCTCTCTCTCAATATCAATCTCTTCCCTGTCTCTCTCTTGCAATCTCTCTATATTAATTAGATATTTGACCCACAGGTAAGGAAGCCAGACGAAGACAAGTGAAGCATTTAGAGAGCAACAACACATTTTAGCCAATTCAACTACAAAAAGGTTTTCTCTTATTAGACCTTTACGTTTACACTCCTCATTTTGTTGTTATCATCCCAACCTAAAAAACTTCCTTCTCTTATTTATTGATTCCTCTGTTTATTTTATTTTTTGTTGGTAGGAAATTGTTTTAACTTGTCTACTATCTTCATATGGAATTGGATGACCTGTCTTCTTAAAGATGGGATTCTTGAAGAGAATTTGATTGGCTTCAAAGTTTATGGCTTTTAATTACTTGATGATGATCTTTAAATATTGGAGAACCATCGAACTTGATTATAAAATTTAAGATCAAATCCTCACACAAATCATGCTTGAGGTTTGGATTTGCATCTAATTACTCATCATTCTTTGGCCGAAATAATTATGATATCCTATATTGAATCAATTTCTTAATGTTTTTCACGAGCCTTAATTAATAACTATGATATCCTATATCATTCACTGTCTTCAAGATTTTGAAAAGGTTTTTTTTTTGGGTTACTCCTCCAATTGGGTCTCCAAGAAACGAAGTATCTCATTTTCCTCTGTTCTAGTTTTTCTTGGATAACAAAGGGTTTGAGAGCAGCGTCACATGTGACTGGTCTTTCAACAACAATTCCTCTTGCCACCTTGAAAGCATGTACTGCAACTCTTACTTCTGCAAAAATTAATGATTTGTGGGTGATTAGCTGAAGTAATGTGTTGCTTAATCTATAGTTCTTGAAAGTATATGTTGGGTTATGTATGCTAATTTTTCTGTAGAAATATCTTGCAGAGCTTTGAAGTCTTGGAATCTATCCGGAAACATTCCACTGGAGTCTCGAAATTCCTACAACATTTATCAAACTGGCAAAAATAGATTTCCTTTAAGTTGATGTGGTAAATATTTTTATTTATTTCATATATTTCTTCGAAGTAAGCTTCTGAGTAGCCTGATCTCTGTCTTACACATACATCAGCTGTGATGTTTTGAATAAATGAGTAGGAAAATACAATAAAGTCCTTGAATGCTTAGATGTAGGAATAAATTAAATGAGGGGTATTGTAGTAATTGTATAAGAGATGATATATATAAATAGAAAAAAAAAAACAAAAGAAGAGATCTGAATATTTTGAGTGAAAAACCGTGAGAGAGAAGGGAGAAGGGAGAAAGAAGAAGAAGAAGAGAAAAGAGGGAAATTAGAAAGGAAATAGAAAGGAGTTGGAGGAAATAAGTAAAAAGGTAAGATTATGTATAAATATATGTTAATTAAGCTTTAATTTTGATTTTTATTAATGTTAGGGTTTTGAAAATTTGTGTTTTGGGTTAATTGATGAATTAAGTTGAATGTAATGGGGTTGATTGTTGTGGGTATTTGATTATTTGGTTGATTTTGAGAGATTGAATTGAAAGATGGTGATTTTGAGTTATGATTTTGTGTAAATGGTGAATGTTGAGTTAGAAATTTGGCAAGAACAGTAGGTAATCTGTGAGAATTCTGAGTTGGAGGTTGAAGATGACGAAAATTCAATTTGGTCCCTTAATTTTGGAAAATTACAGTTTAGTCCCCAAACTTTGGAAAATTTGCA
>Ga0325411_1007386_pt1 | contig 11982 bp, 9 predicted proteins | sample PopdelMetagenome_13_FD_206181 | JGI IMG/M metagenome (GOLD analysis project Ga0325411, IMG submission 206181) | Populus deltoides microbial communities from Bellville, Georgia, United States - Xylem-PdIQD-R4 | ecosystem: Host-associated > Plants > Phyllosphere > Stem > Wood/Secondary xylem...
TGCATAAACTTTTTAATTTATTATATTTTTTAAACTACAAAAAATACGTTGAAAAAATCTATTTTTATGAAAAATAAAAATATCTGCCGCAGGTCAAATACTAGTGGTTTTTGTATGTTGTCTAATTGTTTACAAAATCGGTTGACGTTTAGCAAGAGCTATCATTAAGCCAAGGTTGAAGCAAATGATTGAATCAAACTTGGCTGAATTTTTGCTAGTTGCCAAACCACCTATTTGATGACAACGTATCAGATATCAGATGTTTTCATTGATATGGGGCATCATACATTTTCCGTGTATAAATTTTTTTTACAAATATATTTTCCAGTGACTGTTGACTAGTTCACAAAACAAGCTAAGAGGCTTAAACATTCTTTATGAGTAACAATAGCAGATTCATTCCGATCATTTCTATACAGGTGTGAGATGCAGAGAGGACCTATCTAGCTGCCTCCAAGTCATCTCCGCCGGCTAGGATGCTAGAGTTCTTTGCTTCCTGCTCAATAGCCTTCGCAACTTCACAGAAGCGACGCCTTGATGTTGGCAGCCTTGACAGCGTCAAACAGAAACCTTGCAATCTGATTTGCAATATATAAATCAGTTTTCAAGTACAAAGAAAGAAATAGACAAGCACAAAGTACACAAGCAAGGAAAATACAAATAAGAGGACTTTGTAGTTTAACTAACATATTATAGTAATTCAAATTGGAGAATAATCAATGAAAGGCGATGTTTAAAGGTCAGTTTCTGGTTGCATAAACAAAGCATAGCCACTGCAACACATTATGGGCTGCTTTGGAAATGAATATTATTGAACTAAATGATTCAGAATGAAAGTGTTAGCAATACCTTCTACTAATACCCTCCAACTGAGCTCTTTTGATCTCGTCAGATGGGGGAGTGCCACCATTCAGCCAAGTTTTTATTCTATTTTCATCGCCACCATACAGGCAGTGTTTGTAAAAGTACAGCTCTTCAGGTTCATCTAATTTTAGACTGCTGATTTGCTCCTTCATGATGCACATTGGCTCATAGAGCCAATCAAAAATTCGTCCTTCTGGTCTATTCAATCTTGTTATCTCAACTTTGTCACCTGGAACATGTAGGATGAATATTATTTCTTGTCAAGTCAGGTCTTGCAATCACCAATTCGTTTTCATTAAGTTAGCAATCAATAGACCAAAATCTCCGGAACAGACAATGAGGTTTGCGTTTGAAAATTTATTTGCAAACTTGAAGATATTAGTTAATATTTTGGGGACTTGTATGTGACATTGAAGAGATAAACTAAGTGCCACAAACCCATTTAAGAAAGAAAACACAAATATTTGATTTGAATTCTACAATAATGACCACAAATGGATAATTTCCATCACACTGTACTGGTCTAAATAAAGTGGCCTTGAATCGAATTACTGCTCCAATTTGGTAAAATGCTTAGCTTGCGTATTAAGTGGCAAGAGTAGAGTGATTCTTACGCAGGATTAAACCATAGGAGCCATGCTTGAAAGAGCGGAGGAAGCATTCAAGAAATGCATATGCAGGAATTCCGTTGTCAATGATCTTTGATTTTGAGTCTGCCCAGGCATCCAGATCTGGCATTCCAATGGCTCCCATTCTGAGAAGCTCTTTCCCTATATCTTCAAATGTTTTGAAGAAACTATCCCATATCTGGTTTGCATATCGTAGACAGAATTAATCAATATACAGAAGAAACAAAAACATTTTTGAAGTGGCAGTTTAAAAAACTAAAGATAATAAAGGTGCAGGGTGCTTGAATTTGATGGGAAGAAAAAGAGAGCAACATTTTACAATACAAATTTATGTGAATCTTATGGTCTGAAAGCAATAAAAGAGAACTGTAGAAGACAGAAACGAGAATAATAATGTTAGACAACAATGAGTACTAATGTCCAACTTGTTCAAGTTATTCAGGTTTTATTTATTCAGTAACATTAACAAAATTTACAAACACACTTCTGAAGCAAAGTGTGCATTAACTGAAATTCCCGACATAAAACTACTTTTCTGTCAAGGGAATCCTATTATATAACAATGACATTCAATTTCCTCCCCCTCCCTCTCTTTAGTGGGACTAAACAAAGATTTCTGAAAACAATGCCTGATGGTGAAGTTTGTCATAACTAGGCCATGTACACATTTCATACTTACCATTGCGGCCTTCAGTGAGGTGGCTTTATCTGTAGTAGTTGTTACTAATTGCTCACCAACATAAGCAGCTTCAAACCGTTCATGCAGTCCCTTCACAGGAAGCAGTGAAGAACTGGAAGTAGCCCCTTTTCGATATCTGGGCCTGGTTGCCGCACCAACAGAAGTTATCATACAGATCATTTAAGGACTACACAATCTAGAAGAATAATATTCAGGAACATATATAGGCATTACTAGAGTTACATACCTGGGGAAGCGGGAGCCTTCTTGCAAGTAAAGTAAATCATTGGTGTACTCATCAAATATAGAGGCAGAGGCAATAACATAAAGCAACCCTCTCTTAGTAGAATTCTCCTGGATTAAACACCAAAGAGAACTCTCATAACCAAAATAACCATAATAATCCCACATGAAAACAGGGAAGAGTCTGCTAAAGCTCTAAAAGAACAAGAATGGTAGCAGATATAATATGGTAATCAAATTTTACCTGATATGCAACAACTGCAGCAAAACAGCCAAAACCAAGACTAGATATTATGCCTGCTGCAATCGCCAGCAGAACCATAATAGGCCATAACAGAATCCAAAGTGCGGCAAAGGGAACACATACAGTCTCCAAAAATGGGCCTTCCCTTCCTATAAGATCTTGTATTAGCCGGTGCCAACCTTTCAAGAGCATTAAAGGTGCTTTTAACAGAACTATTATGGTGATGACATGAACATCAACCACAATTCCTAGAATTGCTGCCAGTATGCATCCAGGTATCTGAGCAACCCTATTAGAAAACCAGGGAATTATAAAAACTTCATTAGACATGTAAATGAAAAGTCCATGCAAATGTGCTTTGAACCCCAGACATGTCAAATCACAAGTTAGAAAACATGGATGTACAGCATATATGGTTAACTGTCTCATCTTTCATTAGAGGCAGATGAAGAGACCGATATGCTTCGTTTACAAGTTTTCAAGAATGTAATAATGACCATGCAATTGAATCAAATATTCAAAGGACAAATAGTTTGAATCCCAACAATAAAACAGTTCTAACATTAGCAGAATCAAATTGCATGAAATAAGAAGATCAATACTTGAGTTCAATAGGCTCCTCCCCCTTCGACTCCAGCAGCTCATCCATAACAGAGAAGTACGAGTGGAAGGAAAAGTCAGCAAAATCACGGACAACTGTGCATGCTCCCCGAACAGAGGACCAAGTGCCATCCTAGAAAAGTCATTCCAAAAACAGCATTATCTCTTGGCTGGACACAAATAAATCATGTTTTTCATGGTGTATCAAAGGAGGAGAGCTATAGAAATCTTACAGTAAAGCATCTAATCAACTTCATACAAATTGAACCTTCCTTGCTGATAGCCCGAAATGTCTCCATGACAGGCCAAATGAAACCATACATAGCACCCATAATCGCACTCCCAACAACTCCAACAACAGTCCACAAAGCTATTGGTAGTGGAACTAGTAAAATCAATAGGCATTTCATATATGGGCCAAACCTCTTTGATCTGTTTCAATTTCAAAGGAACGGTAAGAAAGAAAGGGAAAGAACTGGCCTAATGTTAGCCTGAAACTCCGAAATATTGAACTGACCCATAAACAGGTATACTCTTCAGACTCCCATACAAACAGTAAACTGAAAAGAAGTGGAAAACTTACTTTATTATGCAGTACATGCTCCATATAAGGTGAAGGGGCCATAAACCAATGACTATACCAGCATCACCAAATGCAATTACCAGAAAAACAAAGGGACTGAAAATAGCACCTGCAAAATACTTTAATGATTAATAACAAAGGATTAACAATGATTCAGATATAATGACGAAGACAGAGAAAAGGAATAAATGGATACCTTTGATGCATCCAAGAAAAAATAGAAACAAAAAAATTGGAAAGAAGATGATAAAGTATAAAAGATAGTTCAAGAATCCTTTTGGAACATTCATTTTTCTTTGAAGGAGCTATTTTCTTGGGATTAGTTATCACTTAGGCACTTCTTTTAATTGCTGCTAATTATAGGCAAATGAATATTTAAGGACCAAAATTAAGGATCTTGTGTACAATTGGTGATGATGTTCTAAAATTTAATGTTTATTATTTGATGTTTATATAGTGTTTAATTATATGTTTATGGTAATATTCTTTTCTTTAAGCTTAAGAAGTAAATGGTTGGTAAAACTCAATATCTGCATAACAACTTTTTTTGTATGGTTTAATGACTCTAAGATGATAAAATCAGTGATTTTTTTAGTAAAGGATTGTAATAAATGAGGTAATTAGCTTTAAATTCCAAGAATAAAAATATTTATTTTTGATTTTATATGATAAATTCTCCGAGAATTAAAATATAAATACTTAGATAGTACAGAGAAATTATAATTATTTACATGAGTGATTTAGGGGGGGTGTATAGCACCAAACTTTGTTAGGTTGCTTAAATGGAGAGGTTGATGTGCCATTTTCTTTCGATAGCATTAATGAGAGATAAATATCTTTTACATAACATTAATGAAGGATAAATATCTATTACCAATATTAATGTTAACAGAAATGTGATAAGCCTTTTAAAAGACTTGCATACATTTAGGGGTGCATGGAGATGATTATTCTTGACTTTTAACATTTCATGTTAAGATCCATAAGAATAAAAAACACAGCCTCATGACCCAAAATAAGACTCATAATGATTGTTAGTCCTATACTTATTTGGATTTGGAGCGATGCATTTAGGTTCAACACGTAGCTGAACTTAAGGATGTCGGTTCTAACCACTTGCCAAACTCATATACATCTCGGCTCAACGCGTAATTGAACTCGGGGATGTTGAGTCTAACCACTCGTCATACCCATATACGCATAGGCTCAATGTGTAGCTGAACCCACGGGTACTAGGTCTAGTAGCTCGCTATACTCAGATGCACTTTAACTCAGCGCGTAGCTAAACCCAAAGGTGATAGGTTTGGCAGCTCGCCAGACCCATATAAACTTGAGTTCAGTGTGTAGCTAAACCTAAAGGTGATGGGTTTGGCAGCTCACCAAACCTATATTTACTTGGGCTCAACGCATAGTTGAACGGCTGAACCTAAAGGTGTTGAGTCTGGTAGCTCGTTGGACTCATATTTACTTGGACCTAGCATGTAGCTGAACCTAAAGGTGCTAGGTTTGGCATCTAATTAGACCTATATGTACTTGGGCTCAGTATGTAGTTAAACCTAAGGATATTGAGTCTGAATATTCACTCAACCCATATGTACTTGGACTTAACTCGTAGCTGAATCTAATGATGTTGGATCTTAAAGCAAGTCAGACCCATTTCATATAGGCTTGGAATTTTTTCAAGTCCAGGTATGTTAAGTTATCACCCTGCATTTGACTTTTATAAACATTGATTTAGGCTAAAACTAAAATTTTAAAATACATGTCTCTTGAAAAACAAAATGACAACGTGCATTTAATACAATAATTAAGTCTTGGAAATCTATGATGACTTGAAAGGTTATTCATTCAATGATGGAGATGAAATGTTGTTTCTTTTATAACTCTAATTGTTCTTGCTTCCATTTTTTTTTTTTTACTTTCACTCTATATAACCTCTATAAAAAGAGTTTTATTAAAGAATCTCTGAGCAAGATTTGTTCTATTTTGAGAAGAAACTATTATTTTAGGTACTTATCACCCCTAAATTTTTTCTTTCTTTCTTCGTATTAGAAAAATAGATCCTAAGAGTGTTAGTTTTGACCCTAGGAGTAGGGATGTTACTTTCTTCGGTGGTGAGTTTAGATTTCAACCAGAAACAATAGGGGACAAGGGTCCACTAAATTGGACCCTAAAACCATAAGGGGTGGAAATCTAGCGTCCACTTTTGGAAGGGAGGAAGACAATTCTAAACATAAAAAAAGTCCTTCCCCTACTACATTTAGAGAACCCCGGGAGAGATAAAGGCTACCTCAAGCCTTTGAGAATGATATTCTTAATACTTTGAGCATAGAGGAAACAACATTTGCCAATGATCGACAACTTGAATAGTATATGATTCAATTATCTTTTAGGGATGAAAGGATCAACCAAACAACCTTGGCCTTCGCTTAGGGACACTTTGAGATCATAGCCCCCATATGTATGTATGAGTTGGGGTATACCTTCCCTCTTCAAGGATTTATGAGTGAAGTGTTTAGGTACTATAGATTAGGTCTATGACAATTGCATCCCAATGGATGAGTGAGCCTATACTTAGAAAAAAACTCTAAGAAGTCGAGGGGAACCCAATAAGAACGAGCCTATACTTAGAAAATCTTTTAAGAGACTAAGAAGAACCCATGGAGGGTGGAGCCTATACAGAAAATTTCTAAGTGGATGAAGGGAACTCATAAAGGGTGAACCCGTACTTAAAAAATTCTCTAAGTGGCTGAAGGAAACCTATGGAGGGTGGAGCTCGTAGTTTGAAAGTTTTTAAATGGCTAGGAAGAATCCAAGAAGAGTAATGCTATTGCACTCGAAAGACCTCATACCCATCCCTTGAAGAGTGGTTAGTAAAGCGTGAGAGACTTATGACCTAGCAAGAGTGGGAAGGGGGTATACTTACAGTGGGTAATGTTACCTTTTATATATTATCAAAGCCCTCAAGTCCAGATGACACATTTTGATGTATATAAGTCGCTATAAAAATTGTTTGTAAGTGTAGCCTTGAGGTATCATCATGGGCATACCCTTGAGGTATCGTTATGGACATAGTCGTAGAGCGTAGCCATAAACATAGTCGTAGACATATCCATGAGCATTACCATATATGTAGCCTTGTATAGACGCTGACGTGACTGTGGGAGTGATCTCTGGCGTAGCTTAAGTATAATTGTTGGCTTTGTTGTTGACATGTTGTTAGCGTAGCCATAGATATAGCCACTGGCATGACTACCATTGTGTTGGGGTTTTGTTAGCCATAAAAAGAGCTTTTTGGAAACAGGAAATGAATTCACTTTTTGCTTAGCTCCTATTGACAGTACCAATGATGATGATCTAAAAGGTCCAAGTAACTTAGAAACAAAGCTTATATGTTAAATAATAAGTTAATCTCTTAGTTCTAGCAATTTGATCTATTCTCCTAGCCAAGGTGACTGATTGCTGAAACCTAGTGTCTAGAAAGCCAAGGTGTTTGATACCTGCAAAAGGTTCTATTTAGTAGATGTAGAGACTGTTAAATGTTTAAGTATTTTTTTATAGAGAGAGAATATTCAATGATATTTTAGAGAGATAAACTTTGAAAATATATAGGCCAAAAATGTTAAAAATAAAGATATTGTAAACCTAAAGTTTGAAGGATTCATGAGGTATTTATAGTCTATAAGTTTTGTTTTTTTGTGAAGAAGGGTTGTAATATAATTTTACCCTGATAGCATTAATGATGAATAAATATTATTTACACAAACATTAATACGATATATAGTACGTCATTTATACATTTTTTATATACCTAATAAATATAAAGAGAGTAGGGTTTAAAATGTAGATAAACCTGCTGGATTTTTTTTATAGGCAGAGTCCCTTGATGGTTAGCCTAGCTAGTTTTTTAAACTAATTAAATCTGGATTTATCACTTAGCCTAGCAATTAATTCTGGTCAACGAGGCCATTCTATCCTATATTTTCTTATCAGCCAAAAAGAAGCATAATAGCTAAAGCAGAAGTAAAATACCTTACTCTATCTAACTTGATCAGTACAGTCCAATACTATAGAACAAAAATCTGAATCATCTACTGTGGAAAAGAAAAGCTGGAAGGACGATAGACTTTGTGCTATGTGATCCTATAAAAAATAAAATATAAACAAATTAAGAAAACGAATATGTGCTGTGCAAGAGTCAAGCCTGATCATCAGTCTGTTTTTCAATTGTTTAGCTCACCAAATCATCTCTAGGTTTCTTGATCAACTCACTAACTTCAGGATCCCTTCAAAAGAGAGATCAAGTTACGGTCAAACCGTGTAGAATTATTTATATATATATATATATATATATATATATATATATATATATAACTATTCATGCCTACCAAATGGTCTGGTTCAGACAAAGATTTGGTCTACTGCCTGGCTCATGGAATCCTGTTGGACCTATTTATTATTATTATTGGCATCATTTTAGTCCAAGCTAGTGTTCAATCTTGAAGCTGTGCAAAAGGCAGTAGTTACGTTTTCAGACGAGTTGCTCTAGACTTCTAGGTCCATACAGACTTGATGGCAAGTAACTTATTATAAATACACGTTAGCAGCATCAAATTTAGAAGCTTGTCTTCTTTCCATTGTCTGTTCATGACTGTATTAGCTGGAAAGGTGACCACAACTATCAACTGCAGCTTTTCAAGACTGATCAAACGGTTGCGTAAATGGTTTGCATAGCTTGATCAGTTAGGACTATCAACATTTCAAGACTGTCCTTCCATTTTTCTGCCCTCGACTACAGTATCTTGGCATCGCTTATGGCAACAAAACACGATCAAACTTAAACTGCTTCGGTTCATCATCTTGTAGCAAATGATGAACTGTCTAGCATGGAATTATCACTTTTTAGCAGTGGTCGATCCTGCTGAAGAACGAAGCTGCCATGTCTAACCAGAACAGTCCAAGGTAGGACACTGGATTCATATGTAATACATGCCCTAGCATCCACTTTTTTCCCAATAGACAGCCCAAGGTCAAGGTAAGTGGAACGGACAGTTACAAAAATCTAGTTTAGGTATCAGCAACCAAAACTGCATTCAGAACAATGGATTGTGCTCACTATTTGATTAAGTAAAAACAAACCATCTTACCAAATGCTCAACAACTTTAGAAGAAAAACATTCCTCAACTAAACCATGTTTTCCTTTAACCAGGAAAGCAGTACTGGCGCATAGCTTGCCTACCCTATTATGATAAAGGTCGGACAAGCTGTCATGCTTTCAACTTCCAGCCATGTTTTTAAGTTCTGGGACCCCGGCGAACAACTTGCACCTGTATTACATTGCATAAATTGCCTTTTGAGCATATAAATGTAAAAACGCACTGGTCTCTTGGTACCAACTTATTCATCCTGCAGAACTCAGAGAATCCACTAGTAAGCACAGTATAGCCGCTGTCCCAGAGACTGGTTTGCACAGGCCATAACTTCCCACTCTCATCGCGAAGTTTTATCTCTTTAGGCAATTCAATATTATTTTCTCGCAGGAATTTTTTAGGAATACGCTGCAGAAAGCAAGAACACAATAAGACATCTCATGCAGCGGTAATAAAAAAAGGTCACCACACAAGATTAAATTTTAAATGGCAAGACAATAACTAGGTCAAAAATAAAGGTATTAGAGAAGAATGTGCCATATAAGTCAGCGAAGACAATCTTACTAACAGCTGAGACAAAGTTTTGGGGAAAAAAAAAGAGAGAAGGAGAAATTTCTCTGGAACAAGCAGTGACCATTTTTCAGAAGATTTCGGATCCTCTGCCAGCTAAGAGAGCAATATCTATTCAGATTTCTTGGATTTTGGCAGAGACAGTTTTTTGTCTTCAAGATGCATCCAGTTTTTACCTTTGCCGGATATCAAACTAGTATTTCGTTTTCTGTTTTTATGGACTCCTTTTTCCCTAGTCCTTAAATTAAGTGTAAAAGGCAGGAAATCCAATTGGTTGAATTTTGAAATCCCCAGCAACAATTGCTGCTGTGCAATTGCTCCACGGATCTTAAAATGAGCAAACAACTCATGTTGAAACCCAAGTAAAGAGCAACCACATACAAGTTAACCAAATGCTAGTTGGATAATTAAAACCAGTAGAGTTGAGGCTTCGGTCCTGGCAGTTGCGTCAATGAACTCCTAGAACAACTCATCACCTAAGTAAAGATTTTAAAACTCTCTTGTCTTTCTAAAAGACAAACCTTATTTGACACAGACAAAGTACTTTCTAATTCAATATAGATGAACAATTTGAGCTATCATATTATATCAAATGAGGCACTAGGCCAAATTTGACTAAGAAACTGCAATGACTAATTTATGTTTCATTTAACATTGAAAGGCAGGCATCTAACTGACTCATAACTATATTAAAAACCCCTAAAATTCAGACATTAAATCAGACAAATTCTAAATAAACAATGTGTCATATTTATGCTTGGAACTTACAATTGCAATAGGGCTACACATATTTCCTTGCCCCTGCTTTGTTAAAAAAAATAAAAAGAATAGTACACGTTTTCTCTTTGTTTTGTTTTTATAAATAAGACCAAGCCATACAAACTTCCTAGTCATATGTTGTTTCTTGGGACCAATACACGTAAGTGAACCACAACAGACAACAGGGTACTTGTGATAGAATTTTCAACTTCCTATTCCTTCAATTTCTATTTTAGAACCTCAAAGTAATTAGATATAGGCAAAAATAACCACAGTTGTGCATCTAACAGTCATTCACAGAAAAAAATTGGATTAAAATGAATTCCTGAGATTTTTTTTTACTTTCTTTACCAATCTTGCAAGATACAAGATAAGAAAACTCACTGCAAATCGAGTAATTTGAGTAATATTCATAACAAAGCGTGGAACTTCAGGAGGAACAGATGATGGTGCTTTAGCCCCCTTGCATTCTCCAAGTTTTGCTATCTTAGTTTCACTTGATTTAGGTCCACTTTTTCCAAACAAACCTATTAACACAAAAAACTTACATTAATAAAGAGGCAAAATCATGTGTACAAAAAATAATTTATCAAAAACTAACCCTGCGATCGAGTTATGCGAGGCTCAATGTTTGAATCTTTCTGCTTGCAACCAGTACTAGGCCTACTACCAATAAAATCTTCTTCTGTTTCTTGCTCCTCCTTCACATGAATGCTAAGCTTATTCTCTAAACCTCTACCTTCTTTCTTCAATCCATTATTCTTCAATCCATTATTACCATACAATTCAACTTTGAATTCAGAACTCCCATCATACTTAAAAATTAAGAAATCTCCATCAACTAAAGAATGATAATAAGCAAACTCTTTCCACCCATCTTTAATAACCCAGTCCCCTTCTCTTTTCACCAACCCCACTTGCCAAATCTTTGCATTCCCATCTTTAAGTGTAGCATTCTTCGGTAAAGCTTCATTCTTTCCATTAAATTGTATACCAAACGCAGGTGGTAAACTCTGCAAATATTGAGAAAGATTCAATTTTGATCAATACCCAATTGAGAAAACAAAAAACCCAGTTGAGAAGCATAGAGAAAGAGGGAAAGTACCAGCTGGCGGGAACTGAAATCTGAAAGGTAGACTTTGAAGAATTCGTTGGAGAAAGAAACGTTTCTTTTAGGTTTCACCATTGTTTCTTTTCTTCTTCTTCTTCTTTTTTCCCTAGTTGAAATAAATAAAAAAACCCTCGGCAGTAATTCATATCTACAGCATCACCATCCTCGCTAGAGTTTCTTCTAAAATTAAGGAGAAAATTATATATTTAATTAATTTGTTTTCTATTTCCTCAATAGAGTTGATTGTATTTTTTTTAATCTCTAAATTGCCCTTTTAAATTACTCTTTCCATTCTGTTTGTAGATGGTGAAATTATAAAATATGACTAGAAAGGAAGGATATTGTAGTGAAAAAATAATTAATTAAACCAATCCAAGGGCTAAGATATTTTTATTTATTATTCTGATGAAAATTGTTATCAATTAAAAAGTCATTTAAACAGTAAAAAAATAATGGTAATTGTGATACCAATACAATTTAGATAATCTTGTTGAATGCCAATTAAGCTTCTTCTTTTTTACTGCAATTTCATCGTTCATAGATTTCCAT
>Ga0325411_1007388_pt1 | contig 11981 bp, 5 predicted proteins | sample PopdelMetagenome_13_FD_206181 | JGI IMG/M metagenome (GOLD analysis project Ga0325411, IMG submission 206181) | Populus deltoides microbial communities from Bellville, Georgia, United States - Xylem-PdIQD-R4 | ecosystem: Host-associated > Plants > Phyllosphere > Stem > Wood/Secondary xylem...
CTGAGCTCCGTTCATTCTAAAATTTTAACCAGATTTTATTTAATATATTTTAAGACTCCTCATAAAATCTGATGGTTGGATTTAAAATTACGTTCAATAACATAAAACTAGTCAAATTGTGATTTTCTGTCAAATTTCTAAATTTCTTTAAAAATTCTGAAATTTTAACCTTTAAAAATTCTGAAATTTTAACCTAAGCTAAGGAATCAAATTAGAAGGCTCCATGCAAATTTTCAAAAAATTTTGATAACCCGATTAAGAGTTACAAATTTTTTTTTGTTTTACATGAAACTATTCAATTTATAATTTTTCGCCTAGAGGTTTTACAAGATAAAATATATCAGTACCTACAAATAAAATGAATAAGGAGGTATCAACCTTTGAAGCATGAAATCCAATAATAAAAGATAATCACTCATGTGAGTGTACCATACTCGGGGAGCTTGTTTTACATGAAACTATTCAATTTATAATTTTTTGCCCAGAGGTTTTACAAAAAATATATCAGTACCCACAAATAAGATGAATAAGGAGGTATCAACCTTTGAAGCATGAAATCCAATAATAAAAGATAATCACTCATATGAGTGTACCATACTTGAGGAGCTTGTTTCAAACCATATAAAGCTTTATATAACCAACACCCATGAGATGAAAGACTTGGATGAACAAAACCTAGAGGTTGTTGCATGTACACCTCTTCGTGAAGTGTCCCATTGAGGAGGGAATTATGTATATTAAGCTAATTAATCTTCCAATCTCGTGAAACCACAATGGTGAGAACTAACTGAATAGTAGCTGCTTAACAATAAAACTAAAAGTTTCATAATAGTCAATACCTTCATACTGAGTAAAACCTCTAGCAACCAACCAAGCCTTATAGATCTCAATGTTGCAATCTGCATGACGATTACACTAAATAGTTCTACTAATGACATTCATTGAAGGATGAAAAGGAACTAAAGACCAAGTGTCGTTGGAACTGAATGCCTGAATTTGAACCTTCATAGCAGTGTGTTAGGCGTCATACTTGTCAGCATCAGAAAATACAAAAGGTTCATGTTAGGAGGAGACATTACTCGAGAAAGATGGTTGACAAAGGAAGTTGTGGATGTTATTAGATTTGTCGTCTTTGGGTAGCCTAAGATGAAGGACCATATGATGATGACGAATAATTGAACGAGAAGTAAGTAAATCTGAATCCAAAGGTTGTTATAGAGGTTAACAACCAAGTTTAACCCCTGTTGGAGATGTAGACATGGCAGTAGCAGAAATAAGGGAACCAATAATTGAACAAAGGGGAACTAGCAGTAGAAAACCTGGAAAATTACATTTCTGAATTAGGAGAACCTGCACTTAGAGAATGATCACTAGAGAAAGCATGTGAGGTGACATAAGGGTAGGGCTAGTAAATTGACATGATTCGGTAACAAAGGAATGCGGTACGAATTGTGGAGAAGCTTTAGGTGTAGGAGAGTTAAGAATCAAAGAATGAAGCAAAATTGGTAAGGGTGTAGCACTCTTGGGAGAAGAGGGTGGGTTTGATGGTGCCAACTATTCAGATGTGTAAAAAAAAAACCACATGTTCATGAAACGGACATGATGAGAGATATAAATATGTTGACATGAAATATCTAGACAATGATGATGAAGATGAGAAGTGCTATAGCCTAAAAACACATATGAAGAGTAACAAAAAGCTAACTTATAAGCCTTATATGGATGAAGAAATAGAAAGCAAAGAGTTAGACCAAGGTTTATTTTATAAACAAATTTATAATCAGGAGCATGATGAAAAAGACATTCAAATGATGATTTATTTTGTAAGATAAAAATAGGAATATGATTGATAAGATACACCAAGGTTTCAAACGCATAATACCAAAACCATAACGATGCCTTACATTGTCTTAAAAGAGTAAGATCATTTTTGACAATATGCCAATGATGACATTCAACAATTCCATTTTATTCATGAGTATGTGGATAGATTAGACGGAGATGAATATTGATAGTTTGAAAGAAGGTATTTAACCTATGGTATTCACCACCCCAATCAATCTAAATATATTTAATTTATCTGGAAAATTAACACTCAATGAAAGCTTGGGAATAGAAGATAGAAAAGACAACAATTTTTATTAATGGACACGAAAAAATTGAAACACACAGAAAGTATGATGACCCAATCAACTATGCCAGTTATTAACAGAGGCAGATACGCAAGGAGACCAATAAACTTGATGAAGTAACATGGCATAAGACCTAGATAGAACATAAAGACCATCTTTACTTTGATAAGAAAGGAGCACTGTTTTGGTGGTGAGATCTTTAACATAGAAATTAGTGAAATTCAAAAAACATATGATTATCAAGATAAATTTCTGAAACAAAAGGCAAAGGTTTATTTAATATGAGGCACATAAAGAATATAAGATAAAGTAAAGGTGCATTTAGGTGTACGTAATATGGTATGCCCAATATTGGATGTGGAAAGTCCCTTACCACCAACAACTTACAAGTGATCATTTCCAAGATATGGTTCAAAGCCTATCAGATTTGCAAGATTAGGTGTGATGTGTTGATTTGTACCAGTGTTTGGAAATCAATCCATAAAGCTAGTCGAGGAGACATTATTAAGAGTAAGATTGACATTAGGTTGTTGTTTATGACCTGCAAGTTGAGAGCATTATAGCACGGAGTGACCAAATAAATTGCAAAGGTGACACCTGACATTATGCCTAAAAAAGCATGGTTTTAACCATTATTGGGGGTCATGTAAACAAATACTCTGCTGCTAATTGCCCTGCTATCAATTGTTGTTATGAGAGCCACTTAATCCATGATATCTAGAACCTGTGTTGTTATTATTGTTGCTGCTATCCATCACAGAATCACCCCTTGCCATGATGAGAGTTGAAATTGTTACGAAACGAACCTAAGGGTTGTCGTTGTGCAACAACAGCTAATAGAGGTTAGGCTGGCATTGGCAACAAAGGTGCAGTAACAACAACACCTATGGATTGAAGGGAACTCTTATAAAGAAACTCATGAGTAAGAAGATGACTATAAAGATCTGCATATGAAAGAGGGTCAGCCTTGGTGGAAAGACTAGTCATCAGGTCTTTAAACTCACCCCGAAGTCCACAGAACATGTATAAATTGAAATCATCAAGTGAAAAAGGTCAGTCAGCTGCTGTTAATTCATCAAATAAAGCCTTCGCTTTATGCAGATATATGGTGCCCAAATGACCACCCTGACGAAGATCTTGAAAGGAATCATCAAGTTGCATAATGCGAGGATTGAATGAAGAAGTAAGAGGTTGCTCAAGAATATGCCAAAAACAGTGCAAAGTTTCATAATCGACAACAAGATGCAGCATATCCATTGAAAGAGAAGAAAGGAGCACACTCAGAATAAGTGGATCTTATTATTTCCAACGAAGGAAAAATGGGTTAACCTGAAGAGAGGAGCCATCAGTAGTAGTCATGTGAGAAGAGGGACACAACAAAGAGCCATCAACAAATTTAAAAACACCTTGTCCAAGAAGATACAACTTCATCTGCATTCGCCAATAAAGATAATTAGTGTTTGTGAGCTTTAATGAGATAACTTGCTAAGTGTTAGAGAGAGGAACAATTGCTGCTATGAAAGAATTTATGGTAGCAGAAGTAATGACGATAACATTGGGAGAAGAGTTACTGATCAAAGCAAAGGAGGAGAGTGACGTCTGCATTGATGGTTGAGAAGAAAGCAGCGTCGGGTTTACAGCAGTTGCATTAGCATGAATGGAGTCCATTGGAAAGAAAAAAGAGAGAGTTTTAATGTGTTTAGGGCTCTGATACTAAGTTGAGAATAATAAGAGACATAACAAATTAGTTAGCCAAACTTTTCTATTTCTATATGTAGAGCAGTATACAATAATTAAAATAGAGATTACAATATAAAATTATCCTATACACATGGTAAGTAGAATTACTATAATATATAACTACATTGAACCTCTTCTTGTCACTATACGTTTCAAGGGAAAGCTATTACATTTCTTTAATACATTTTCCAATCTCATAACCACACTCAAATGACAAATAATAGCAATGGCTCTTGAGAATGGCTGCGTACTTGTGGGTGGTACTGTTCAGGACTATGTCCACAGTATTAAAAAAAAAAAAGCAAGGAAATTATTCAAGGGAGGATCCACTCTCCTATATTATAGTTTACCACAGGAACACCAAGTTTTCAAGTTTGGACAGAAACAATATCATCAACAATGTACCAGAGCTTTCACAATATCAACCTAAAATTACTATTATTAAGACATTTATTGTTTTTTAAAAAGAAAGTGAATTCCATTTGTTAATTAAAAATTCAAATTTCCAATGTGCAATTTGTGATACTAAAAAGTTAGTACAAACACACAAAAAAGAAGATAAAGAGAAACAGTGAGGCAAGAAACTCTAACGATAGGTTTGGATTGATATAAGATAAAGTAACAAGAAAGGTTTATTGCTTTTCTACTTCCCTGTACTCTGGAAATCCTCTTTTCCTGGATGTGCTGCTTTTCCTCTCGTTATCTTTTTATTTATCTCCTCTTTATTTACTGTTGCTTCTATCTGCAGATTATTCTGCTATGTACACCTTTTCAACTTCCTTGATGGTTATCTAATAATATGGCCTCTTGACACACACACACACACACACACACACACACACACACACACACACCCACACACACACACGTCTTTTATAACTTCACTAAATAGCAAACAAAGACAGATTGTTAAATCACAACATTGTTATATCTCACTTTTCCTGTTTGTTCAGTTTTTGTTTCAAATTAATGGGCTGAAAGATAAGTTGGTGTAGCTGAGGTTGTAATGCACATGTTAGAGAGCAATGCATCCAATGAAACAATAGCTTTGTTTTAAGAATATAGCTATAGAAAACAGGTAATTTCCTAATATCTTTGGCAACAGACGTTAGACTTATTTATTCATTTGGACAAGCTAACATGGAAGAGTTGAAAGACATTTGAACCTTTGTCGGATGTTCCTACCCATGCAATTTTTAAACCATATTCGAGTAACCAAAAAGAATACTATATAAGATGTAAGACTTGCAGGTGAGACTTCTCGTGAATTGTAGTTTAGAATGATAGGTTTTGCAATCAGGGGATAATCATTAGTTGGGTTAACAATACATAGAGCTGCAACTTCATCCCACTGGATTGATCGAAAATATATATTTCTTTTTATTGAAATTAGGCACTTTCTTTGTCTAAGTACATTGAGATCGAAACTTTGATTCAAACAACATGTAAAAAATTAAATATCTTTCTTTTCAAAATGTGTAAAAAAAGAAAGAAAACGATATTGAATGGTCAATTAGGGCGGCAATGGTTTATCAAAATAATGATTATAGCTTTGTAAAATAATAAAGAACGTAAGAAAGACACACATACATATTTTAAAAAAACATTAAAAATAACAAGAACAACAATATTATTGTGATAATATACTCTTGTGTAGATTAAAATACAATTGATACTTTTTTCAACTTATAAGAATCATTTTAACCCAATAATTTAAGTTAGGTTATGTGAGGTCCTAATGTATAATTTATATTATTTTCCAACACACCCTCTCAAGTGAAAGTCTTTTGCACTTAAAACTTGCATGGTCTCACACTATCTTATACTTAATTTTTATCAAATAAATAAGGATTGTGAGATTCGAATTCGTGACCGCTTGGTCATCAAGGTTTTGATACCATGTCAAAGAACTATCTCAACCCAATAGCTTAAGCTGTTAGGTAAGGTCTCAAGATATGATTTATATTACTCTCTAATCACACTCCCTTCAAGTGAAAGTCATTTGAACTTGAAACTTGCACAGACCCATACTACCTCGTGCTTAAATTTTTATCAAATAAATAAAAATGATGAGATTCGAACTCATGACCACTTAGTCATTAAGGTTCTGATACTATGTCAACGAATCATCTCAATCTAAAAAATTAAGTTGTTAGGTGAGATCCCAAGATATAATTTATATTATTCTCTAACACAGCTTTTAATTTATTTTTTAGTCCATGGAAGGTCATTTAAATGTGTTGTTGAAATAATTTAGCCACTTATAGTTGAAATCTTTGAAATTAGTTATACTCTTTTTTGTCCCAGCTCGACAGTATCTAATTAATTACCATACACACTCCTATAGCTAATTAAATAAGTGAATTTCCTTTAAGCAAATTGATTTGATAAGAAATCTTCAATTTACTCCATTCTATTATATAGTATGGATCGAACTTCCCAATAATATCATCCCAAATTATTAATCTACTCAATTTATTATTCAAGATGTTAAGGAAGATGATCACATTAAGACAATATCAGACGTAATTTGCTTGTGATTATTTTATTAATTTGACCCATTTGAAAGCAACTTTTAGGCATGGTGTATATGGAGTACTCTTGGAATATGTTCCATGGACGCAAACAAAATGAGGCATGGATGGTGACACCTTCTTTAAGACAATCTCATTGGAAGCTAAAAGAGCTGACGACGTCTTGAAAAGCTAAACTACTTGATCAAATTTATAATTTTATATTCAGGGGGTTATTTGGTGAATATCGACGACTAAGACAAATCATGCAGCAGCCGTGGCATCTGTACATGACGTAGAGGAAGCCAAACTGGTCCGAGCACTGTGGAATTTTGACCTCTGCAATCGGCTCATTCAACTAGCTAGGTTGCCTTTCAGCTTCCATGGATTTTTTTTATCAGTTGCCTGCAAACGAATCTCTCCTTTTTATACCACAGTAACCAGCTTCTGGCATCTGGAAACATGAATTCAGATTATAAGTTTCTGCTTGAAGACAATGTTGCCCAATATTGCTTACCTAGCTAAGCAGCCTAACCCATAATAACCAATTATAATTAAATAAAGTAATCAACGGCGAGCCTCATATTAGTCCCCTAGTCCGTAATGGCCTTTCACGTTAGATTTATAACATAGCAGCAATGAATAAATCTCAATTACTACATCATAAATTTCTTCAAGCAGAATTTAAAATTGTCCAAATGTACACTATTGTTTCTTTCTTGACAATTACAACAGGATGAGAAAGAAGAGTAATATGTATAGTATATATATTTCACAAAAAAAAAAAAAAAAAACATGAATCAAACACTTAAAAACTTCCATATTAACGTACAAAACAAGAGTATAATCAAAACTATGAAATTAAAAAAACTAAACCCATGCAACTTAATCCACTTTTCTATGAACTCTTTTTTTAGCTAAATGATCCGCTACTTGATTCCGCTCTCTAATAATGTGTAAAGTTTACAGAAAAAAAATAGTTTTTTAAGAACAATCAATACTTAATTAAAGAGTTTTTTGAATTGCTAAAACCTTAATCACATTAGATTTCTTTATACCTATAGAACAAGAGAAGACACAAAAAATTTCCTTCATAATCTCTTGAAAATCCATCAACGCTGCCCGAAGGCGGTTTCCATGCTGAATTCTTCAAAGGTTATTCATTCTAGTTCTATCTTAAGCCCAGTTTATGTATGTGAAGAGGAGTCGTTTTTTTATATATAAGAACAGGAGTCTTTAATTCCTTATAATCGGTTGCCATTCATCCCATAACTCAGTAGTTTCTAATTACTTATTCAACCAAATGAGTGCACGGAAGAAAACCTTATTGGTCATTGGAAGACTCTCAATTTGGAGATAATATAACTTGTTCCAAATCCCAAGAACAGTTGCATTAACTTAATTTGTTCCAGCTGAAAACCTACCATTCTCATGTTATTGCCATCCTTCAATTCCCTTGGACCCAATTTTATGTGGTCCAACTAGGAGTACCGTGTCAGCTAAGAACTCTATAGTGATAAGAATACAAAATTTCTATCAATTAAAAACTTATTTCCCATCCAAGAAACTTCAAGCAGGTCCGTTTTGGCTTAGTAAAACCCTGGGAATTTATTCAATATCATCTCAACTCAAAAACAGGCTATTAGGTTTTTTTTTAATATATAACTAAAGTAATGCATTAAAACGCCAAAAGATGGCAGGAAGGAGAAGATACGAATCTGCATAACACTCAGGTTAAGTAAATGAAACAAACGACGAGGAAAAAGACCAAGAAAACCACAAAAACAGAGCAACAACCATAGGATGCAGCTTTGCCTCCACACAAACAGAACTGCCAAGCTAAACTACCAAGCTAAAAATCCAAGGGAAAACTCCATAAAACCAAAAAACTATCTCAAATAGGATTTAAATTATTACTAAGTCTTTCCATCTATCATCGACTTTTCCATATCAAAAGAGATCTTCAGACCAAGCTACTAACATCAAGATACATCAGCTCCTCCTTAGGCCAACTCTGATATGCCGAGAAAAAATGAAAGAGAATCAAATGTATGGTTAAGAATCAGACCACTCACCACTTATTAGATAAGGTTTCAAAATATTATTTATATTATTTTTAACACATTTTTTTTAAATTAAAAATCATTTAAGTTTAAAATTTATACGAATTTATATTATTTTGTGCTATTAAATCATCGTACCCGTAAGCTTTTAGCTATCAAGCTCTGAAACCATATAAAAATTATCTTAATAAATAATTTTAAATTATTAAATGAGTTTATAAAATATAATTTATATTATTTTTTAATATTTAAAAATCTAGAATTCATGAAGAAAAGAAGTCTATAAATACCTCCCCATCCCCTTTGGAGACTGCAAGTTTCAACACTTAACTAGATTTCAGTACTAGCTAATTGAGCTCCCAAACTCTTAGAAAGTTTAAGCTAAATTACTTCTCTAATAACTCTTCCATTTCTAGGTCTCTTAATTTTCTTATTATATTTTCAGCATTTCTTTCTCAATATTGCTCATATGGAAACTCCAAGATCACTCATTCAACCTCCAACTTATGGAAGCCAAATCACTATTCTTAGCATTGATGGAGGTGGAATAAGAGGCATTATTTCAGGAACCATCCTTTCCTTTTTGGAGTCTGAGCTTCAGGTACGTAGATCATAAGAAACCGGGCTCATGATCACATGTATATATAAATCATACAACAGAATAAGAAATTAAGTTTACTGCATGAACTAAATTAAATACTAACTAGTTTTGGCTTATTGATGTGTGTATATAGATATCACTAAGCAGTTGTTTTGCTATTAATTTTTAGAAACTGGATGGCGCAGGTGCAAGACTTGCAGACTACTTTGATGTGATTTCAGGGGCAAGCACTGGTGGACTCGTGACTGCTATGCTAGCTACCCCAAACAAGCAAAACCGCCCTTTGTTTGCTGCCAAAGACATTAATGACTTCTACCTTGAGAACAGCCCTAAAATCTTTCCTCAAGACGGGTAATAATCCCGGCAATGAATCGTTGCATTAAACTTGTTTCTCCTTCAAACTTTCAAGATACTACTTAAGAGCTCTTTGGCAATCTATCTCCATTTGATTCAAATTGTCAATTACTAATTTAAGTATTCTTTGGCAATAGATCTCCATTTGCCTCAGCTGAAAATCTGATCAAGACTTTGAAAGGACCAAAATATGATGGGAAAGTTTTACATAGCATTGTCAAGGAAAAGTTGGGAGACACACGGTTGCACCAGACCTTGACAAATATTGTGATCCCTACTTTTGATATCAAGAACCTCCAGCCAACAATCTTTTCTAGCTATCGGGTGAACACACACACATCTCTAATTAAAAATTTCTTTCGACGTTTTGAAATATTTGCCTTACAATGTCTTTATGCATGGATCAGGTGAAGAACAACCCATCCACGGATGCCCTTTTATCTGATATATGCATTGGAACTTCAGCTGCCCCAACCTATCTCCCTGCTCATTATTTCCAAACCAAAGATCCATCAGGCAATGTTAGAGAATTCAATCTTATTGATGGTGGTGTGGCTGCAAATAATCCAGTATGTTCATGAATAAGTTTGTCTATATTCAGCCTCTTGAACTTGTGTAACTAAAGAATCTTCATTATCATTTGTTTATTTTTTGGATTTTGATCAGACTTTAGTTGCCATAAGTGAAGTTTCAAAAGAAATCAATCGGGATAATCCTGACTTCTTCCCCATAAAACCAATGGAATATGACCGATTTCTAGTCCTGTCTTTGGGAAGTGGTACAGCAAAATCAGAAGGAAAGTATGATGCAGATGAAGCAGCTAAGTGGGGTATCTTGGGATGGTTGACTAGTGGCCATTCTACTCCATTAGTGGATGTTTTTACACAAGCTAGTGGGGACATGGTTGACTTTCACCTTTGCACTGTTTTTCAAGCCCTTAAATCGGAAGACAATTATCTTCGAATTCAGGTGCATCTCATGCCCATCTTGGTTTTCTATAGAACCTAATTACATTAACAGTTTGTTTAGGAAAGAGGTGAATGGAGGGCGGGCAAGGGGGTTAATGACATAAATATATATTATTTTCACTCCTAAATTGAGAGGTGATAAATGGGGAAGGAAATAACATTATTTATTTGTTTTTATATTAACTTAATATAAATTTTTTTAAAAAAAAACTCAACTTATTTTTTTAATAAATAAACCTTTCCAATCTTATATGTCACCATTTAACCTATTATCAATGTTTAATATATATCATCTTTCAATCACTTTTATATCCAAAAATGAATATGTATTTTTACCATCGTTTCCCTTTAATCCCTCCCCTCCTTTTCCTCACCTTCCCCTCCTCTCCGACCACAAAATTTTCCCAAACAACCATAAAAAAAAAAATATTATCTAACATTAATATATACAGGATAATACATTGACTGGAACACTCTCATCTGTGGATGTTGCCACCAAAGAGAATTTGCAGAATCTGGTGAAAGTGGGTGAAGAATTGTTGAAGAAATCAGTATCAAGAGTTAATTTAGGCACTGGAGTCTTTGAACCAATTAATAAGATGACAAATGAAGAGGCTCTCATAGAGTAAATATATCTCCTGATCTTGTTTATATATATTAATAGTTAAAAGCATCTCTAATTTTCATCTTCCTATTATTAATTTGTTTATTTACTTCGATATTTTGGATTTTGTTGGATTTGTGTAGGTTGGCTAAATTACTCTCAAGGGAGAAGCATCTTCGTGAGGCCAGGTCACCAGTTGGAAATTAAATCTACCACTTTAAAATAATTTGGCAATTTGGTTCTTTGTTTCTAGAAAATTAGTTAGATGCTAATAAATTTGGAAGTAATAATTGTACTTAATTGTTTAGATTGTAATTAATCTTTTCTTCGAATAAAGATGCCATGCACATGGTATCGCATATTATTTTATTTTTATAAATTTCAATCTATAAAACTAGTATATATAAATAGATTTTTTTCGGTTTGTATTTCAACATATTATTTGAAAAGAAAATATTCAATTATAAAGATTTAAATTAGAGTTTTTATATAATAATTATATTCAACATATTATATTGAAAATAACTAATTCTTTACCTGAATTTCTAATACAATACTTATCAATAAAATTCCTTATTTCTTCTCATAACTACGTGGCAAATTCAATTTCCCATGATATATATTTTGGCTCTTGGCATGAAAATTTGAAACTACAACAAAAAATAAATCCAACTTGATCTTAATAATCAAGTGGACAAAGAAATTCTCAAGCCATACATCCCCAAAACTTGAAAGCTTTATTACTGGACAATTACAGGATATCGATCATGCTCCTTAATTTTTGGAAAAATAATATTACATTTGGTCAGGAATAATTTTATCTATATTTTCTTAAGTAGTGTTATAAGATTGTAAGGCTTCACTTTATCGGCTCTTCCTCTCCACATTAGCTTTGCATATTGGTAGTTGGCCTTTTCTGTTGGATGAACCCCATCGAAAAACAAGTAGTCGTTGACATTATCACACACTGTTTTTGGGCAGCAACCAGTAAGGTTTCCTTTGTATG
>Ga0325411_1007389_pt1 | contig 11980 bp, 8 predicted proteins | sample PopdelMetagenome_13_FD_206181 | JGI IMG/M metagenome (GOLD analysis project Ga0325411, IMG submission 206181) | Populus deltoides microbial communities from Bellville, Georgia, United States - Xylem-PdIQD-R4 | ecosystem: Host-associated > Plants > Phyllosphere > Stem > Wood/Secondary xylem...
TTTAAAAAAAAATAAAAAATGAACCGTTACACAATTACAAAAACTACCTTGGAAGGAATCTTAAAACACAAAAGTAGACGTGTGGTATTATATCTGTTTAAGGTAACTCATGTTGTTCTGTTCTGTCAAAGAAACTAACAAAACCGAGAGAGAGAGAGGGAGGGAGAGATATTTTTTTCACAAATACCTTGCCAAAAGCACACAAATGTTTTCTGTATCAGCTGATAAGGCTAAAAAGAGCATTCAAGATTTAGGGTTTCTTTGTTATGTTTGTTTCTTTGCTGCATAGGACTACAAGAATCACTAGACAGCAAATTTCACCACCTCCTCCTCCTCCTGGTTTTGTTGCTCAGCCATTCCTTCCTTTGCATTACTGGTAAGTTTCTATCTTTTTGTTATGTTTTTTTCCTTTTTGCTGTTAATTTTTTAATTTTTTTAAGTTATGGTTAAATGGGGACTGAAAATAAAATTAGGGTTAGCAACCACCCTTACCTGTAGATGTAACGATTTTAAATTTTGTTTATGAGTGTGTGTGGTTTTTGCATGTGGGTTGTTAAGAGGGGAACTAAGGGAAAAAGATAAAATTAGGGTTTGAAATTTGGAAGAATGGAGAAAATGTAGGTTAGGGTGTTTGAAATTTGTGATTTTGAGTTATAAAGCACCACTCTTACTCTTTTCATTGTGAATTTGAACTTGTTGGCTCTTTAAAAAGGTGGGGTCTTTTTGTTAGGATTTTATTTGGGAACGGGAGTCTGATGGTTTTTATTTTAGGTATGCTGTATGTGTTGTGTGTAGAATCAGAGATGAGTAATAACAAGGTCAATGAGGTTGGATCAGCAAGGGAAGTGCCTGGTACTTTAGAGACAGAGCAGCTGGTTGATGCACAAGAAGCCCCCGTGGAACAAGCTGATAATCCTTCTCCTTCTAATGCTGACGCTGTTGATATCCCTTTGGAGTTGAATTCCCGTCTACAGCAACCCCACCAAGATTCTGCTCTGCCAACCCCATTAGATGATAAAAGAAGCTTAGTCATGCCTAAAGTTGAATCTGTGAAAGATGTCAAAGCCAACGGAACATATAATTCGGAACCTGAAACATGTGCTGGAGACGGCATTGCTATTTCAAGTAGTCATGTTGAAACTTCTAAACCCACTGTAGATGCTGAAATAAAGCCCTCTGACATACAGGGTGCAACTGGTCATGATACTTGGGCAGTTGTTAAGTGGAGTAACGAACCAGCTGAGCCTCAGGCTGGATCTTCAGACGATGAGGCTAAAGGTGATAACAAGAGAGGATCAGATGATGCAAAGAACAATATAGATACGCCTAGTCCCAAAAGTAATGGAAACTCTACACCTAGGCGTACATTTCTTTTGGATGAAAATAGTGGTGGTAGTGAATCGGGTACAGAAGAGGAGCAAAATGATTTTCTGAGTGAGCTTCATAGTTTCTTTAGCGAGAAGAGCATGGAGTTTAAACCTCCTAAGTTCTACGGAGATCTCCTAAACTGTCTTAAGTAAGTTTTTAATGACTAACAGTACCAAATTTCATGCTTTTCATTTGAGAATAATGACTTTTTCAGAGATGCATTTTCTAATATGTACCTTCTTATGGTAATAAGGCTGTGGAGATCTGTGATGAGATTGGGTGGTTATGACAAGGTACGCATTGTCTTATCCATGATTCAAAACCATTTCCATTTTTGTGTGCATCTTAAAATAACTTCTTTGTTAGTTATTAGTTGCACTTGGTTTTTGTTGGTGAACTTAATAAACTCAATTATAGTAGGGCTAGGGCTAAGCACAATAACCCACGCAGCCATGAAAACACATTTCTGTGCTTTTGTGTACACATAAATTTGGAAGTTAATTTTATGGAAGCGGAGTAATGCTTTGATGTTACATAGACAGGAAATTTAAAAAATTGGTGCCAGCTACTGGGTGAATCTTACTTATAAGCAATTGGTGTTTCTCATTCATATATTTTATCAGAATATCTTACTTAAAAGCAATTTTGATAGGTTTTTTCATGAGATTTTAGCTGATCTCTATCGTTATAATGTATCTGGCTTCTTTCTGATTGGCAGGTGACCTCATGTAAGCTGTGGAGGCAAGTAGGAGAATCCTTTAATCCCCCAAAGTAAGGAACAATATATGTTGCCATATGTAAATATAATAGTTCAAGCTAGTTATCTATTGTTGCAATATCAAGCATTTTTCATGTGTTTTTCCAGAGTATCTTGCATTTATTTTCTAGCAGCTTTCTTAAACTAGCATGTGGAGAAAAGTCATGAAAATGTGGATTCGAAAAGGTATGGCACATGTGCACTATCATCAGTGATAGTGAGGAACCTATCCAATTCCATGAAACAGTTATTCGGATTTGAAGATCTAACAATAATAGATCCTGTTAGCTAAGTGCAGACATTAAAATAACTATTAAAGAATACTTGGTGCTTTCCAACCGACATATTATCTTTATTGTGAGTTGTAAGAAAAAAGTTCATGGGGGCATCTAAATATAAGATTAGAAGATCAAAATCATTGTTTGCACACTTGTTTTGTTAACTTAAGCCAATTTAAATTTGTTTTAATTAGTAAGCAATCAGATAGTACTTGTATGAAAAATGATTGGATATAATTGTTAAGACAGAGGATGTCTGAGGCCATTGCCCAGTAAGTGTGATGTGAGGGATAATCTAGGACATATGAGCAAGAATTTCAGGGAATAGATAAATGATGGCGGGAGAAAAACCAGATGAATTATAATGCCTTGGTGTATCTTAGGTACAAAACTCTTCACATGAAATGGTATTAGCTATATTGACATGTTGCAGAAAGTCAGGAATTCTGGAAACTCAGATTGATTTTCATGATATTGCTTTATATGACCTCAATAAGACTTGCGATTTAACCATGTATCAAATGACATCCCCACATGTTTATCATGTTCCCTTTGTTTCCAGAACAAGTGTTCCATATATTGTTTGTCTATATTTTAATGTCTTCCCATCCTTTTTTCTGCTGCTTTTGCAGGACATGCACTACAATTTCGTGGACATTTCGAGGGTTTTATGAGAAGGTGATTATATGGTGATAAAATGTACATATATCACTGAACCTTGTCATTCTTTGTGCATTCTATTTCGTTAATTGCTGCTTGGTACATAGTTTGAATTTTCCATAGATCTGCATGTGTGTATAGATATAACTATATATACATGTTTATGTTTTTGGTATATGATCATGGAGAATGGTGCAAAAGGGTCCGTATGACTAACCCCAACTAGTTTGGGTTGAGGTTTGGTTGGTGTTATTGTATATGTGTTTGTAGTTTATTATATCAGCCAGGCATTAAGTTCCTATTCATTGAGTTGGTGTTTTCGAGTATGTTTTCTTACTGTGATATTGCTAATGTGATGAGATATTATACAATATACTAAAAGAACTGAATTTTCTTATGGTGCTTCACTATTTTTCTTACAGTGCTTCACTGTCCATATGGAGAAGCACCTCTTCTTCTTCCTTTTTTTTCTTTTTTTGCCCTTTTTTTAAAAACAATTTTGTCCTCAACTTTTATTTAATCATTTTGTGGTCTAATCTCGTGAGGGAGTTTTCAATTATAGTAGAAAGAAAAAATTTAAACTAAGAGGACCACAATGTAAAACATAGAGAAAATCTGTAGTCAATCTCAAAGTTTTTACAATTTTTAATTTGGCCCAAAAGTTTATTTTATTAATTTTTTAGTCTTTGGGTTTTGAGAGAGGAGATAAACTCGTCGAAAACAGGTGAAAGGTTGTCGATTGACCACAATCTGGCCACAAAAAATAGACTTTTATGTCAATGGATTCCATTCGATGAGAGGAATTCAATGAAGGTGGTTTTTCCTTGTAAACATGGCGGGAAAAGTACATCAAAGACAATTTTGGAGTGTTTCAGAGTTGATAACTGGTTATGGAGGAATTTATGGTGCTTTTGAGGTGTTTTCAGATGAAAATGGGTGAAAAAATTCCAGACGTGCTTCTAGGCTGAGTCACGCCTGGCCTGTTTTTGTTTTTTTTTCTTTAATTTAAATTTATTTTTTTAAAATTAATTAATAAAATATTATAAATATATTAAATTAATTAAGAATACATTAAAGATATTATTTTATTAAATATCATTTAATTTTTACTTTGTTTTTGAACAAGAGCATAGCAATCTTTTTATAATATTAGCAATTTGTTATATAGCCCATCATCATTATTTTTTAAAAAGAATAAGGCCATGTCATTATTGTGGTGCATAAGTACCTAGAATGCGAATGTACTGCTGGAATCAAGTCACGTGGGGTTGACAAGTTTCACAAGTAGATCAACTTACCTGCTATATAACTTGAACATCTATCAAAAGCCTGAAGTTATCTCTGTTTTCTCCGATTTGTTGGTTATCGTCCTTTGGCTACAACTTTTTGCTGTTATTTGGTGTTTTGTTGGCTTGTGTAATGAAGTTTCTGTTTAAATTATGCGTCTGTAATGGTGCGCATGTGCTTCATCAGGTACTACTTGATTATGAAAGACACATAACAAATGCTGGTGAGCCTGACATCCCCATTGCTTCCAAGTCTGAGCCCAAGCAGCTGAAGCCACCCAAGCTGTCCAGGTCAGAGCCTGTGCATGTCGACACTCAGGTAAATATCAAAACTTCCCATTCAATAGATATATCCTAACTTTGTGATACCTCTTGTTTACTGTTTGGTGATGTTATTTTGTTACTACCTTGTTAAACTGATTATAGATCAAGGTGAGTGGAGGAACATTTGTGGTGTTTTATTTGATAAAATGAGATTTTTTTAAACCCGAGGCATCCTCTTAAGAAAAAGATCAGCCTTCTGAATTGAATTATGTTGAAGTAATGTGAACAAAATTTTACTGGTGGCTGATCATTCTGAGAGTTCAGTGGTTTTCAGAATATTTTTCAATGGGCCATTAAATACAAAGTTAAAATATTGGTGGAATCAGATATAGTACATAATCTATATCTGGCTCTATAATTTGTGACTTGTGAACATGAATTTCTTTTCCAGGCTGACATGATGGCGCCTTGCCTGTCATACCCTTTTATTTATTTATTTTACAAAAATGTATTAACAATAAGAAATGTCATTGATATACAGTGCAACATTAAGTTCCTGTGAGAGTCTAATGAAGAAGGGGACTTTCCTAACTTGTAACAGAAGTTTAAGAATCAGTTTCCCACTCAATTTATTTTACTCAAACTCCCAAATACCACTTCAGGGCATTGGAAAACCTATCTATTGGGGGCTCTCCCAGCACTGTTATCCATTCAAGAACCCATCTAGAACTGGGCCATCTAATTCACTCAGGAATAACTTTACCAGCGGCAGGACATACCTGGTTCCGAAGTGGGTGCAGTCAACATGAACCCTGCCTAACCTTCTTTGTTTTCTGAAGTTTTACCCTGATAATATACTTAAGAGCTTTTGCTCATTTAAGATGCTATTTTCTTTCTTCTTTTTCCACCAAAAGCTTTAAGCACCCTTTTTTCTTCATTGTTGTCCTCTTGCCTACATTCTCTTTGCTTGGTGATATTCAGGCTTCTGGATCGGGTAGAACTCGTAGGGATGCTGCTGCACGTGCAATGCAGGGTTGGCACTCACTTCGTTTTCTTGGTAATGGTGAAGTTAGTAGCCCTATCATTAAGGTTTGTTGAAATCATATTGAGCATTTCTCTATTTTTTTTTTCTAATGTGTGTTCATGTAACTGGTGTTTACGGTGATGTATCTGTATTTTGTAGGACAAGAATACTGTACCTGTGCAAAAGCGTGAGAAGGAGCTAAAAAACATTGGTAAGAAACAGGTTTTATCAATTTCTCAATTTGTTCTTAATTTGTTTGCAGCTTAAACAAGTTTCCAAATTTGGACCTTTTGGCTCAGGTTTACTGAAACGCAAGAAACCATCTTACGTGGAACATGCTGTCAAATCTCCACGCACCAAAAGTGCACGGTTAAGATTCTTGTTACCCAGTTTATTGCATTTACCCATTGGTATCAAATATTTGCTTTGCTTCGAAACAATACTGGCATTGATTTGAATGGCTTGATTTTTTTACCAGATTGGATGTGGAGGTGACTGATATTGGAGCCCCAGCTGATTGGGTGAAGATCAATGTACAGAAAACAGTAAGTTCTTGCATGTTTTTTTTCCCTTTAGAAGGCAATGCAGAAATCTGTACTACTTCTAACTTCGAATGAACAATTGTCTACAGAAAGATAGTTTCGACGTGTATGCTTTAGTTCCAGGTCTCCTCCGTGAAGAAGTGAGTACTTAAATTCTTGTTTCCCTGTCTTCTTTTTTACTTCACTCGTACACATGTTTTACTCATTTTATCATAGAAAACAATCTGATGTCATTTAGCAGTGTATTTAGAAAATTCTTGCCTGACTAGAAACCCCCCCCCCCTTAACTTGCCTGGTTTGATGTTATTATTTAAGCAGAACCTGAGGGTGCCAAGGCCATTTCTATATGCTTGGTGAACTGCTTTACATTATTTATAGATTGTGGGCTCCTAGTTTCATGTACTGCCCACCTTATTGAGACGCCCTTAAGTTGCCCCTGAATTGATGAAGATTTCAACTTCTCAATATACTCAATTTCAGAGATATAAGAATGTGTCTGCAAGATTGGACGAATGGATAATTTTTGTGATGACTTCATGAAATTGAAATTGGTTTCGATTCAACTCATTGCTTTCTAGTCAATATATCACTCTTTCATTCAAACTGTAAACACCAACATCTATGCTGATGATATCATGTTGAGACATTTATGAACTTGTTATTCTGCAAAATCAGGTTCGGGTTCAATCAGATCCAGCAGGGCGCTTGGTTATCAGTGGTGAACCTGAGCATGAGGATAATCCTTGGGGTGTCGCACCATTCAAAAAGGTACGCACGCCTTTTCTTTTTGTAATGCCTGTTATTTTCCATGCTAGGGTAGAGTATATGAAACAATCCTTGCAGCATGTCTCCTGGTTTTAGCTGTTGAGGAACAGCAGACATTTGATTATTGTACTCATTTAAGACTAGTTAAACATTTCCATTTCTTTATGAAGTCACTAAGATTAGCATTGTTTTCAGGTTGTAAGCTTACCCTCGAGGATTGATCCACATCAGACAACAGCTGTGGTCACCTTGCATGGACAATTGTACGTCCGTGTCCCATTTGAGGAGTCAGACTGATCAGTTGAAAAAGGTTCATGCCTCTTAAAGACACAAGCGAATTGCCATTAGGGCAACGAAGCTAATTGTTGGAGCTGGATGGATTTCAGACATGGTTGTAATTGCCTTGTGTTAGATTAGTACTTAACCGTGTTGATACTATCTAGGTAGGAGGCTTTTTTTAATTCAAGTTATCCATGGAACGTGTTATATGTTTTTGCTTGTGAGCTTTATCCACATCGAACTTGCATATTTTCATAATGTTATTGCAAGTTTCTCTCTGATCTCGTTGCTAAACTTTTACTGTGATCATCCAAATTGGTATATTGAATTATCCCCTCATGTTGCTTCTCTAACAGGATTAGGATCGATTATTAGTTACTCTTTAAGAATTTTACCTCAAGACTTTTCTTCGTGATTTATGGTTTTTTCTTTTTATTTCAAGCTCATGGTTTCCCCTGAAAAAATCACAAAAAAAGGGCATGAAGTCAGCCCTGACACCAATCCCTGACAATAACAGCATACAATGGCAAGGCATGTTGCACAGCAGAGCATTTTATGGCTCTTTTGTTGCTTTGATGTTGTGTTGCTGGTGCTAGAAAGAAATATGTATGGTAAGCTACGAATCGCAAACTACGCAAAATTTGCCATTTCGCTAGGGAATGTATGAATCACAGAGAAGAACAAAAACAATAAATGGACTAAAATTATGCAACAAAAAACCACTATAACCACCCTGTTTGAGGTTACATATAATTTTATGCAGGTGTAAAGGGCACCAACAGGAGATTCCTCTGTAGCAATAAATAATATTTTTTTTTAACAATGAAGTAATAAATAATAGAGACGGCAAAATCATGGCGAAAATACTTGTAGCTCCAAATTATCAGATTTCCTACATTGAAAAAAAAAAAACACTATGGCCACCATTAAGTTGAGGTCACCATTGAGGGGGGTGAAGACCTTTAAGTTGAGGTCACCATTGATGCCAAGTCTAATTCTTCATCAGAGTCGATCACATCTTTGTAATCATAATAAGCATTCACCTGCAATGGAGAACGTATTTAGGAGCGTGTTTGTGCAATGGGTAGCTAATTAAAGACTATCTTACCATTCTGCTAATTTATAGGTGAAATTCATACCGCTGGTCTTGGAGTAATTGCTTCAAAACTATGGAACTCGGGATCATCAAAACAGGGGGGTTTTAGGACAATATATGCTCCTTTATTCTTGTATCTATCCTCGGTTGCCTTCAAAACAAAATGATTTGTAACAAAAAAAATATGAAAAGAAGCAAAGTGATGTTAAATTTTGGTTGGTCAATTAAATGATATCCATTAGTTTCATCTGGCAACACGCGATTCCTTGAGTGATTCAACCTATGCAGTAACGTTTAGGAACTTCATTCAAGTCTTCCGCGCATCATTGACATCCAACAAAGTTAAAAGAGATGGAGGGACTGTGTTTTACTTAAAGAAGACTAAGCCAGATTGATTGTCTAATGTAGATAATGTCATTTCAAGAATACCTAATATGATTCACACAAATAAAAAAAAAGAGTTTAACATGTCCAATATGCAGTGTTTCAAGATGTTCAAAATATCAAAACCAGTCAATCAAAAAGTCAAGTTTGGAAATCATTTCTACCAACATAGCAGACACTTTCTATATGAAAGCCAGGCAAAGAACATATACAAAAGCTTAACATCTCCAAACATGTTAATCATTGAAAGATTAGGATACCAATGTGGAACCCACAATTGATGCCAAAGGATGCAAAACTGTCTTTCCAGTGTAAGAGTTGAGATGTGTGAAAATTGAAAAGAGACCAGTATAGGAAAGAAGGATTAAAACAAAACCTGAAATTGTGGGTAGTCTGGAGCACTAAAGAGAGTAATAAGCTTTCCTGACGGTACAACATGATCTATGGTGTACCCTTCATCCATTCCTCCCAGACCGGGCCTCTTTTCCCTTGCATCGGGCCCTTCATGTGATCTGATGATTAGCTAAGGCAACAAAATGAAACATTAACTACAATGTCAATTCTTGAATAGTAAAACATCACCTTATTCTTAGCATGAAGTGCTGAAATAGTGAAACGTGACACCGATAAAGAATGCAAGTAAAAACAAAGCATCTTTCTATTGTTCGTATATGCAGAAAATAGGCCAATTCTTCTAAAGTTTGTGATCACAAATTGCCACAAGCACCCCAAACTACCAATAATTTTCCTTTTCAACATAATGTCAAATTGGACCAGTATAATAATTGATACAAGTAAGGAAAAGGAAAAATCACATATGAATAGAAAGTTCTGATTCTGATTTGGGGATAGGTCATTTATTTTAAAAATCTATGATTGAAAAATTAAAAATTGAGCATTTGAGTAGGTAGTAAAATTTCTCAACAACATGCCAATAAAGAGAATTAAAAATGCAATGAAGAAAATTAAATGAGAATTTAAATTTGCACGACCTTCAGTTCGAACTTCTTTAAAAAATCTTCAGTACAATCAGGTCCCCATAACAAACCAATGCCTCTCTCTGTATTTGGTGAAAGTCCAGATTTCATTGTTGGATCTGACCATAACACATCTCCAGGAATTAAGTTCTGACCTTCCCATGGAGGGTCAAGAACCGATCTTCGGGCTTTGGATAACTCCTCCAAAGAACCAAGACATAATGGTTTGGTTTCAGAATTTAAAATTATCCTCCGATTTTTCTTTCCCTTTGATCTCTTTGATGGGGTGATGGACACACTGCGGAAAAGTCCTCCGTGAGCAGTATATACATGCCCAGCTATAACAGAGGCCAAGGGAAGGCCTTCAAAGCATCCCAAACACTTCCGATAGACATGCTTACCTTTATCGCCATACTTCGCCAAAACTTCTTTCTCAAAACCATACACAGATGTACAATACTTGGATTCATGATTGCCGCGAAGGAGAAATACCCTTTGTGGCAAAAATACCTATGCAACATACCAATTCATAAACATTACTCAATTAACAAAAAAAAAAAAACAAGATTGAGTTTAAAGTAAGAAGTTGTAATTTATATCCTCAAGAAAGAAAAGGAGAGATCGAGATAAACATTCATGCATGGAACTTGGACAATTAGCAAACAAATAAATGACTACTTAAATGAAGCAAGCACTACCAGCCCACAACATCTCTAGTAACTTAGCAATATGAAGTTGATACACAAATTGTATTTTTTTCAGCAGATGTTCAATATAAGGTCTAGAAATTAATAAATACCTTATTCAAGATAGCAAGATCAATACTTTCTCTATGTGTGTGTGAGTACAACATAGAAAAAGACTACAATGACAAACAAATCAATACAGTAAAATCTGCTGTGTCCTAACAATTTTTTTTTTTCAAAAGAAAATATCAACCTTAAATTGTCTTAAGATGGCACAAATAGTCCAGAAATATTAGAAACTTAGTATACTGTGGCTTACAGCTTAATAAGAAGTGGGCATGTGGCACCTCTAACAAGACAGGAAAGAGGCCATTTAGTTATAATCTAATACTTAGTTAAAATGAGCCTAGAATAGTAGGAAAAAAAGGAATCTTTTAAAGAGGGATTTTTCTCACCTATTCACTCTCACACACTCACCAATGACATTTTCTCTATCCCTAACTGAACCACTCCTCTTCTCTTCACTCATGGAACCAGTCGATTGATCCCTCCCTCCATCATCTCCTCCAAGGCGTATCTGGTTGAAGCCTGGACCAGTTGCGATATGAAAAACCCATTCGATGGTCTTATACAGTGGTTCTGTTTGTCAACCTTTGCTTGAGCTGCAATATTCATATCTGCTTAAGGCTTCTAAGGATGGAGTTCTAAACTCTTCCCAAGATCCATTCAAGATCACTTGCTATCCTTCATGATCCAATTTAAGGTACTTACTTTGCTATGTCACGACAGTTACTTGATGGTAACATTACTATGCATAATTGCCGAACAATTGTGATTCCCAACATTAACGTGTTTTATGTGATATTAAGAAGATATTCTCCTAATATACCTAGATTCTCTGCTGGGCTATATTTACTTGATACAAACTCATGATATTCATAGTAAACAATGGATATGAAGAGAACCACACAAACACTGTTTGAAAGAGCTTATAAACTAAACTGCCACATTTCTCCGAATTCGAATACCTTCAAGCTCCCTTTAGCTTCCCATTATCAATTATTATTACATTTTTCTAGCCATATAGTGCCATAGATAACTCAGTTAAGCATCAGAACAGTCACATTTCTCTGAATTCAAAAACCTTCAAGCACTCTATAGCGTCAAATTCATGAAAAGAAACTAACTCGAGAAAGAAAAAAGTTTCCAATAATTTGTGTGTGTGTGTGTGTTAACAGAATTCTTGAATTGCAATGAACAGTAGTGTTTTAAAGAAAATAACCTTCCAAGCTAACAAGAGCAAGAAAGTCTCAAGTCCCCAGGCTCCTCGATCAACATAATCTCCATTAAACACAAAAAACCGATCTTCACAAGGAAATCCAGCATCTTGCAACAAAAACATAACATCATGAAGTTGCCCATGAACATCTCCTACAACAACCACTCTAGAATTTTCATTACAGTCATCAATTCTAACACAATTAGGCTCTTTGTGCAGAATTTTCGAGGCAGTGAGGACTAAAGCGTCAAAGACGGAAACAGGGAGGACTGAAGGGAGTTCAGATGGAGGGAGGTTTTTGGAAGACCAATCAAATGCGGAAATGAGGTTTTGGA
>Ga0325411_1007390_pt1 | contig 11980 bp, 7 predicted proteins | sample PopdelMetagenome_13_FD_206181 | JGI IMG/M metagenome (GOLD analysis project Ga0325411, IMG submission 206181) | Populus deltoides microbial communities from Bellville, Georgia, United States - Xylem-PdIQD-R4 | ecosystem: Host-associated > Plants > Phyllosphere > Stem > Wood/Secondary xylem...
AAAAAATATAATCAAAGAAAAGAATTATGGGTGAGCTCGGATAAATAAATTATTATGAAATTGTGCCCCCCAAAAAAGATAAAGAACAAAAGTGGTTAGAAAAAGAAAGGGAGACATCGGTAAAAGTTAAATAGACTTTTGTAAGTATGAAAAGGTGGAAGCCGTGCGATGCCTTTGCAGCGGATGCGTGTGAAAAGCATAAGATTGGTTGAAAGGCAAATAAAGTTAGAAAGTTGAGATAGCTTTCCGCTTCCAATCTCACTACACTTCACTTCCCGTGAGCTACACGCACTTCAGATTCAACTCATGTTTCGTGATTGGTCTCCGGAGTGTGCCAAAACGCGCTCTAGGATTAGTGTGAGATGATGTTCAGTCCCATGATTCAATCTAATATATAAGAAACAAAATAGAGATTAAAAAAAAAAAAAAAACAGTCAATCTACAGAGAGAGAGAGATTAGAGTGATAAAAGTGAAGTTAAAGTAATCTAATCTACTAATGAATCTCATAATCATCAAGTGAGTGTTTTTCTATATAAGTCTCCTCTACTCATGTTTTTTTTTTTATATATATATATATATAATTCATATCTTAAATATAAAAATTCATATTTTAGAACATTAATCTCCTCTAAAATGATATTATTTTGATTTAAAAAAATTAACCAGAATAATATAATTAAAATCAATAATTCAATCAAAATTTAAAACCCGAATGTTGAAAAAGGCAAGAACTGAGACTGGATCTAAAAGCTATGGACACACTATTATAATAAAACTAATAAAAAAAGAGTAAGGAAAAATAAAATAAAATGACAGAAGCACTAAAAAGGAGGGGCAGAAAACTCTGCCCAGAAAGCATTTTTTCCAGAAATCTTTGCAAACTGATAGTACAGCCCTAGTCCCTACTACCTCTCTCTCTCTCTCTCTCTTTCATTTTTTCAGAAATTCCCTCCTTCTCTTTCTCTCTGTCTCTCTTTTACACGATAAAAACAAAAAAGAATTCATGCCCCTTTATAACTAATTTACTACCACTCCTACTTTCCTTTCCTTGGTGGGTCTTCTTTGTTTATTTATTATTCTATTATTTAAATATATTCCTTTAGGACCCATTATTATTATTATTATTTAAACTCTCTCTATGTATATTTTTACCATTTAACATTGTTGGGTATATTTATAAGAGGGGATATTTTGGTTATTGAATCATGATGATGATGATCATGATCGGATGGATAGAGATAGAGAAAAGTTAGCAAGTAAGAGAGAGAAGGGCTCTTGTGAAGGAGAGGATCTGATCTTTCCTTTTTGCGTTGAATTCTCTTATAATATAAGCCTTTCATGTGTGAGAAAAAGAGAGAACAAAAAGCAAAGCATGGAAAGGAGAAACTAAGAAAGAAAGCGAAAAAAGATGGTCAGATTAATAGATAGATAGATAGATAGATAGATACTCCCATAGGAGAAGGAGAAGAAGAAGAAGTAGTGGTCGAAGGAGGAGAAAGAAGAAAACTTTTTTTCTTTTAAAAAATAACAATAGAGAGAGAAAGAGAGAGCCTTTCTTTCTTTCTTTCTTTCTTTCTTTGATTGTTTTGATAATTTCATCGTCCCTTCTTCTCCACCTGAAAAATAAGCCAAATTTGTCCATTTTGAGAGAGAACCGAACCGCTCTTATTGTCCTGTAACTATTACATCCCCACCTCCTGAAAACCAAAAAAAGAAAGGCTCTTTGAACTCATTTCAATTGAGAGATATTGATATAAAGATTTGTTTCTTCTGTTCAAGAAATGAGAGCTGGTCTTAGCACGATCCAGCAAACCCTGACACCAGAGGCGGCGAGTGTACTAAACCACTCGATAGCCGAAGCAAGCCGCCGTAACCATGGCCAGACCACACCACTTCATGTTGCGGCTACACTATTAGGTTCCCCATCTGGTTTCCTCCGTCAAGCATGCATCAAATCACACCCTAATTCTTCACATCCTCTTCAGTGCAGAGCTCTCGAGCTCTGTTTTAGTGTTGCCCTTGAACGCCTCCCTACCGCACAGAACCTCAGTCCTGGCCTTGACCCTCCAATCTCCAATGCCTTAATGGCTGCGCTAAAGCGTGCTCAGGCTCATCAGCGAAGAGGGTGCCCTGAACAGCAGCAACAACCACTTTTAGCAGTCAAAGTCGAGCTTGAGCAGTTGATTATATCGATTCTTGATGATCCAAGCGTTAGTAGAGTTATGAGGGAAGCTAGCTTTTCAAGTCCAGCTGTTAAGGCAACAATCGAGCAATCTTTGAATGCTTCTACGAATTCCAATTCTGCTGCTAATTCTGGGATTGGATTGGGGTTTCGTGCTCCAGGGGCTGTGGCTGTTCCTGCTCCTGTCACTAATAGGAATTTGTATGTGAACCCAAGATTGCAACAAGGGAGTGTCGGTCAATCTGGTGCGCAAAGAAACGAGGAGGTTAAGAAGGTTATTGATATTTTGTTGAAGAGTAAGAAGAGGAATCCTGTTTTGGTAGGTGAGTCGGAGCCACAGATGGTGGTGCAGGAGGTTTTGAAGAGAATAGAGAATAAAGAAGTAGGAGATGGGCCGTTAAAGAATGTTCAGGTGATTCATTTAGAGAAAGGTTATCTAGATAAAGCACAGATAGCGGCAAAGATTGTGGAATTAGGGGGATTGATTGAGACCCGGATAAGAAATTTGGATTGTGGTGGGGTGATTCTTGATCTGGGGGATTTGAAATGGCTTGTTGAGCAGCTAGTGAGCTTAACGGGTTCTGGTGGGGTTCAGCAGCAGCAGATTATGTCAGATGTTGGGCGGTCGGCTGTGGCGGAGATGAGGAAGCTTTTGGGGAGGTTTGGAGAAGGGAGTGGTGGTGGAAAGGTTTGGTTGATTGGGACTGCTACTTGTGAGACATATTTGAGGTGTCAAGTCTATCATCCTTCAATGGAAAATGATTGGGATCTGCAGGCAGTACCCATTGCTGCTAGAGCACATCTTCCAGGGACGTTTCATCGGTATGTATGTTGTTTTTGCTATTTTTGGAACTATACTTCTTTTGTCATTAGCTTAGCTTATGCTTTAGCCAGAGGGTTTAGTGGAAAACTGGGGGATGTTTTTACATCTTCAATGCCTGATGGCATCGGAAATTGCCGATTTACAGATTCTTTGATAACTAGACTTTCCGAAAATACTCCTTGTATCTGTGTTCTGATCACCCATTCGGATTTTGTGTCAGTTCAGAAAGTTGCTTAATTGTAGAGGTTTTGGTGTATTCTGACATCTGAATTGCCCTTGGCTTAATGAATAGAAACTTCAATTCGTTGAAGGATTTTTTTTCTTCTATTCTCCTTGTCCAGATAATAATTGTAATTAACTCATGCGCTGGTGATTCATTTCTTTGAGCTCTTAGTTCTTCTATCTATTATAGCTAACTCATTTTCATACCTGTTGCTTTGTAGGCTCGGAACCAGTGGAATCCTCAGCAGTTCAGTTGAATCTTTATCACCACTGAAGGGTTTTCCAACTGTTACGCTTCCTCCACCAAGGCGTCTCTCTGAGAACTTGGATCCTGCTCGAATAATGAGTTGTTGCCCTAGTTGCATGCAGAATTATGAGCAAGAGCTTGCAAAACTTGTACCCAAGGAGGCTGAGAAATCTTCAGAAATCAAATCTGAAGCAGCTCAGCCTCCACTGCCACAATGGTTGAGAAATGCAAAGTCCCAAGATGGTGATGTCAAGACATCTGATCAGACAGTGGTAAGTTCAGCTCAAACCTCCAAGCGAACTACAAACTCGCACTGGCCCGATTAAGATTCTTCTTTCTCATCAAAGTGCTAAAAATGAAAGTCCAACAATGAAACTAATATTGTCTTTGTTGTTATTGTGCAGACTAAGGATCAAGAACTGATGTTGAAGCAAAAGAAACAGGAGTTGCAGAAGAAATGGCACGATACATGCTTGCACCTTCATCCTGCTTATCATCAACCTAATCTTGGACCTGAAAGAATTACCCAACCAGCTCTCTCAATGACAAGCTTGTATAATCAAAACCTGCTTCCTCATCAACCTTTCCAGCCCAAATTAAGCGTAAATAAAAAGCTGAGTGGAACCCTTGTGCTCAACCCAAATTTGTTGCCCAGCCAACCAGCTGGACAGGCAACCACTCCGCCTAGAAGCCCTGTGAGAACAGACCTAGTTCTTGGTAGACTGAAGGTTGTTGAGACCACTCCTGAAAAAGAACATGAAGAGCACACCAAGGACTTTTTAAGCCGTGTTCCTTCTGAGCCACTATCCAATTTGCATGAATTGCCGAGCAGTAAACTTCTTAGCAAATTAGAAACCGACTCATTCAAGAAGCTCCTCAAGGGTCTTCTGGAAAAGGTTTGGTGGCAACGAGATGCTGCATCTGCAGTGGCTACTACAGTGACACAATGCAAATTGGGTCATGGGAAAAGTCGGGGTACTGGATCAAAGGGTGACATTTGGCTATTGTTCACGGGTCCTGACAGGGCTGGCAAGCAGAAGATGGCATCAGCTCTTTCAGAGCTTGTTTGTGTGACCAATCCAATAATGGTTTGTCTTGGTTCACGGCGTGAGGATGGGGAATCTGTATTGAGTTTCCGTGGTAAAACTGTGCTTGATCGAATAGCAGAGGCAGTTAGAAGGAACCCATTCTCAGTAATCGTACTTGAGGATATTGATGAAGCGGACATGCTTGTTAGAGGGAGCCTTAAGCGGGCCATGGAGAGAGGTCGTATTGCAGATTCCCTTGGCCGTGAAATCAGTCTTGGAAATGTTATCTTCATTCTGACTGCAAATCGCTTACCAGACAATCCCAAATTCCTATCTAACAGCAATTCGCTGGATGAAAAGAAGCTTGCGAGGTTGGCAAGTGGAGGCTGGCAATTAAAGCTAACCCTTTCTGAGAGAAGAGCAAAGCGCCGAGCCAACTGGCTTCATGATGAAGAGAGGTCAGCAAGGCCAAGGACGGACTTGGGACCAGCACTAGCATTCGATCTGAATGAAGCTGCTGATGCAGGGGGTGACAAAGCAGATGGCTCGCACAATTCAAGTGATCTTACAGTTGATCACGAAGATGAACATGTCCTTAATAACAGACTGTTGACTTCTGCAACTTCATCGATCTTTAAAGAGCTACTCAATTCAGTAGACGATCACATTGTCTTCAAACCTGCAGATTTCAGCTCCATTAGACGTGACATCTCCAATTCTATAACCAAGAAGTTTTCGACAATCTTCAACAATCAGGTGCCGATTGAAATCCAAGACGAAGCATTGGAAAAAATAGTCGGTGGGATATGGTTAAGCCAAACAGGCTTAGAAGAATGGACCGACAACGTGTTGGTTCCAAGCTTACGCCAGCTCAAATTACGGCTACCTACGCGTGCCAATGAATCCATTACTGTCCAGCTCGAGCTTGATACCGATTCTGATAGTCGTAGCCGTGTAGATTGGCTGCCAAGTAGCATCAGAGCGGTGGTTGATGGGTTGTGAACCAATACTACTACTACTACTCATAGCAGAGATATGGTGGATGGATAGTGTTGGCAATGGCAATTCCCAGTATCTGTTGTTGGATACAGATGTAAATATGCTCAGCTGTTTTTGGTGGGTGGTGAAAACTGTTGAGAGGGGTAAAAAAAAAAAAAGCAGTTTAGAGAAGAGGGGGATGGTGATAGATTAACCGTTAACGGAATCTTTAGGCAGCAATGTATCGCTTCTTTTTTCTTTTTTTTTTAAATTATTGTTCAAGGTGCTTTAAATGCTTTCTTTTTTGTTATAGAATTTAATAGTATTCTATCATAGATATAAATATTTATTATTTTCGTGGACCGTGATTAATAAAAATGAGGCATTCCTCCTGTTCTAACACCGTTTTACCCTCTCTTTTTTCCCTCCAATATTTTAGGGGTAAATCATTGGTAGTTATGTATATATTTGGGGGGAGGGTGCTCTGAATTTAATCAATAAAATGAGAAATTATTAATATGAGAATAAAATGTTTTATCAATGAAATTGTTAAATTTGAATTTGACAACTTTAATGATTCAACTTGTACCCAAAACAAATTTGGGGAGGATACAAAGGAGGCCCTACGTAGCATGACACATGGAAGAATTGATGATGATGATGATGGTAAATTGGCTTACGTGTCTGGCTGTGGACAATTAAGTCAAAAGTATGTTAAGTTTGTGTTGTGACATTCTAGAAATGGTTTGAGTTTCAGACACGACCTGCTAACCTGCCTATATTTTAACGTATCTTTCACGAGGAAGGATGCCTTTAAGAGTCGGATTCTTGGAATTTGGTAAACAAAAACTTTTGGAACCACATACATGCATGCATGCATGCATGCATAGACTTGGCTGGCTTTTTTTTTCTTTAGATTTATGTTTGAGGGAAACAAATTTTGCCTTTTTAATAATCTTGGACTGCATGCATGTTAGGAGGTTTACATGGTAACTAAAGAAAGGATTTTGGTAATGGATGCTTGAATTTTGCTGTATAGCTATGGGACATTAACTATAATCTTTTTTCTTTATCATCTCATTAAAAAAAAAAGAAATTGAGGAAAAGAAATTATTAAAAACAATTAATTTTGTTTGGTAAATAACTAGTTTAAATTAAATGATTGAAAATTCTACTTTCATAAAATGTGACTAATAGGAAGATAATGAAATAAGACCATCAAAATCAACAACAAGAAATAAAAATAAAATGTGTTTTATTTTTTTAAAGTACTAAAACTACTACTGCATTGCATTAAACAAGCATGGTTTATATTGGTTGCGTAGATCCGACATGTGCAACTTGAGATGCGTAGATATATATGTGTTTAACAATTTTTTTTTTTTGTATGTTCAATAAATGTGCTATATGTGCCAATAGATAAACATATTTTTATTTTTAGGCGATGCATATAACTCACATCTAGCTTCAAAGTTGATTTTTTTTTGTATTTATATATTCCTCTCGTTAATATCTTTTTTATGAAACTAAAAGGGTGTTGTTCTTTATATATATATATATGTTCTCTCTCTTTCTTCTCTGTTTATTAGATTTGATCCTTTATTTTTTTTTTATCTAGTTAACTCTAGTTCCATTATTATGGAATTAAACAAGTTTTGCTTTAAAATAATGGAATGTTCTAAAAAAAAATTGCTATTTTTTGCCCAACTTAAATAAAAATGAGTTTTTTTCCTCAAATTATAATAATGAAATGAAGGCTAACTAAAAATAAAAACAGAGGAATGAAATATATTTTTTTAATAAAGAAAAGAGAGAGAGATTGTCAAATTGCGTGAAATCTTTTTTTTCTGAAGTTCACACCTGCGCAATTAGTTATAGTGTGTACTTATTTGGAAAAAGATTTCCCAGTTTTGAAAAAATCTCCATTGGATGGAAAAAAAGGAAAAACATTTCACATTAACCAGCCGTTATTGCAAGAGGTGCTGACGGGACAGGAACAGAAGTGAAATGTAGAGCCAATGAGAACACAGGAAGCCACACGGCACCCATGATCTGTCTATCACTAACAACCACGTGGCCCATGTCTCCAGAAGAAGAGACCATAAAAAGGGCAGGGAAATATAAATAAGAAGCACAGCTTCCTAGGAATTTGGACCTCAGCATTTTTGGATTTACCATTCCAAATTAGGATGCACCGTTCAGTCGATGACACATACCAAACAAAGCTCGGAACGGAAACTCCCCCCCTTGCTGGCACTCCTCTGTTTCCGGCCAGTGGGAGTTATTTGCCATGATCGCTGATATTCCCGGCTTATATTTCTTATTTTTTATACCTTATCTGCCACGTTTTAGATATTTATTAATTGAATATTTTAATCAAAATATAGAAATGGATGCTATACCTATACTTGTGTAGTAGTGTATTATGTTAATAATATTGAAGTGTGTGTGTGTGTATTATATTAGATTTTTTAAAAAATACAGATGTTCTATACTAATAATAATAATAATGTAAATATCCCATATCATATTTTAAAATATTCATGTTTTATCTATTACTTATTTATTTCTCTGGGTTGGTTCGAAATAGGTTAAAACTAATTCTATCCTCTATATATATTTTGAATTTTGTCTCCCTTGCTTGATCACAACTTACATGGGTTTCTAGTTCTCTATTTGATTAGGAAATTCCATGTTGTTGGCGATTATATATAATTTAAAATTTTACATGGCTCAAGTAAAATCGAGGCCTTTTGTACTCCAATATATATAAATAATCTAAAATAAAAAAAAATAATGTTTGATTTTCATTAAAAAAAAAAAGAGATTTGAATTCAACATCTTTTATGATATGAAAAATTGGATGTCAATTGAATTATATGCTAGCTATTTTTTAACATAGAAAAATGAAAAACAAATAAATGGCAAGAAATCTCTTCGGTTCACATTAACTAATCTCTCCAATTTGGGGAGAAAAGGAGTGGAAAAATTGTGAGAACACAATTTTATTTCGATAAAAGTTATTTGTATATTTCCTAGTGACAAACACTTTAAAAATTAACCGTAACCACACTCTCAAACACACTAACACACTAGTAATTTTATATATACTTCAAGAATTTTCCCTCCTCATTTTTATGTATAATTGTTTCAAATAAAATAAAAATATACTTCCTCTCTACTTTCTTTTCTTACATTTTAAGCTACTCCAAACAAAAAAGAGGGAGAATAACTTTCCTTTCACCTCATTTTAGATTTCTTCATTTTTTTTCATCTCAATATCTTTCCTCTTCCATTTCTTCCGTCACAAAGCCATTCATGGGCTAAAAATAGTTTTATAAAATATTGTCAATATTTTAATCAAATATCATATCACACAAATTGACATTGCTGATTTCCATCTTCATAATTCAGCAACCAATGTTAAGTTAATGTCAATTACTTCCTAATTCATTGTCGCGCGCATGCATTGTTTGATTATAACGTGTAAATAAATTTTCTTTTGATTTGATATCTTTTTCCAATAAGTCAAAGATTAACTCTTCTAGTATCTACTTGGAGATGTATTCTATTTACATTTGTTTTGTTGAAAATGTTGTTGCGTGCGTGTATACGAGTTAATCATAAAGTACTTAGCTCGTGACTTCATGCAAATAAAAAGATAGAATATTAAATAATTATTTTAATTTAATAGTTTAAATTATTAGATGAGATTTCAAGATATGATTTATATTATTTTCTAACACATCTCCTCAAGTGAAAGTCATTTGAGCTTGAAACTTGCACATATATATATTTTCTTGTACTTAATTTTTATCAAATAAATAATAATGATGAGATTTAAACTTATAACTGTTTGGTCATATGCTATGTTAAAAACATTCTCGACTTAATAATATAAAATATGAATTAAAATTTTAAAATATAATTTATGTTATTTTTTAATATAGAATATACAAAGAGATTATCATTAGGGCATGGCATGGCATGGCATTAAAAAACCCACGATCAACCTAGGCAGGTCTGATGGAGGAAAAGAGAAAACTTACCTAATTGATTAATAGCAATAAGTCCCAGAAACTTCGGGGTTGTGAAGATTCGTCATATATACATGATGATGCCACGTGTTCAAGGCTAGCTATAGCAGCTGATTCCATCCCTGTCGACTCAGAGTGTTCATGTGCTTCTCCAGTCTCTAAGGGCAAGAAGGTCTAGACTGCCGAACCATGTCCGTTTACGAATAAATTTAAATTTTTATTAAAATTTTTTTGATTATTTTAATATATTAATATAAAAATAATATTTTTTAAAATAAATAAATAAATAAATACTTTAACAAATAACGGATAAAATATCTAGATTACCTTTCTGCCGCCAGAAACAGAGACACGCAGTTAATGCGTATATAATAATTAATAAATATTTTTGGTTCCTCTTTCTTTCAAATAAGAACAAAGTCAAGACGATGGCGTGCAGCGCGCTCGTCCTTGTGGATCTATTGGGTATGGAGCCGAGCTAATATCCATCCAATCAACCTGTCACAGCAGGCATGTGTTTTCATTTAAGATCATCACCCAAAGTCGTGTATTCCCTTGAAGTTTACAAATTAATAGTTAGATTCTTAGTACGGCAGGTCATTTATAACAAGAATGTAGGGTTTATATTTTTTTCCATCAATTTAAATGATTTTATATTTTCCATAAAATACTTTCTTGTTTATCGTTTCGGTGACTGTTTTGGATTATAATAATACTTTTAATTATTTTAATTTCAATAATAAAAACGAAGAAAACTGGTCGCAGTCGACAACCATGTGATGACGCAAACATTAATAGGCAAATAGGCAGCGAAGCATCTAAGGAGGCTATGAATTGAATGTAGACGAAAAACAAGGGACATGAAATGTGAAGACAAAGATGTTGCTTTCATGCCTACGTCACAATAAATGTGGACCGTTGACTCTATCCAACCATGAATCATGCATGAGACCACATTTTTTTTAACTTCGATGTGTTTGAAAATATAAATTTAACATGATAAAGACAAGTATTAAGTGGACGCATACATGCATTCATTGAATTTATCTATGGGTAAAATAAAGAATCATAAACTAAACAATAAGAACTTGTAAGATAAAATAGTTTTCATGATTGACGGAAAAGACGTTGAGAAAGTAAAAAATAATCCTAGCTATATGTGTACTCTATAACAAAAATTCCAACCAAATTAAAAAAAAATGTTGTGTGAGTTCGTAGAATAAAAAGATATCCCCTTCACTACTAGAAAATGCCGATGGATAATATTTCATCACTAATTTCTGATGAAAATAGAAATTGAGAATTTTCATCGGTAATTTTCAACAAATAATATTTCATCACTAATTTCTGATGGAAATAGAAATTGAGAATTTTCATCGGTCATTTTCAACAAAAATAACAACAGATTACGCTCTATTGATAGTTTCTGGTGATGTTAAAAAATTAAAAATTCAATAAAAATTTCATCTGAAAGTTCACGCATCATGATTTACCAATGAAATTATTGTTGGAAAATTTTTTCATCAAAAAATGTAAATAAGTTATAACCAATAGTTTCCTTAATTCTTCTTTTTCTGTAAAAAAAAAACACACACACACACACTAGCAATCACCCTATTTTCTAACAAATTTGGCCACCCCATCCCACCAGCGTCGATCTACATCCATATCAATAGTGTCAGCATTTATCGTTGAATTTTTTGTGAAGCTTCGATACACAAAGTATGCAAACCCATCTATTTTTTGTAACCCATTTATGTTTTAGTTTAATTTATTGAAATTTTTTGTAGCATTTGTAGTTAGCTTGTATATTTAAGTGTTTGACATTTTTTATTCCTCTAGAGAAATTTTTTTTAATTAATGAATGGTTTTTATGCTCGGATTTGTTTAAGATTTGGGAAAATTGAATTTTATTGTCATTTGATAAAATTGAGTTTGATTTTATAACTTAGGTGTGTTATAATTAAAGAAATTATAGGTTATTTTAATTGGTACCAATCACATTTTGTCATTTTTTATTGTGAAGTTGGAAATTTAGGGAAAATTGAATTTTTATGGAATTGATAAAATCAATATTATTCTATATAGGTTTCATAGGTAATGAGTGGTCGTTCTTGAATGTATCAAGATTCATATGAAGGGTTATATAGACAATATTATCTTTAAGGGGTTGAGGGCTTTATTAATTTTATACTTTTTAAACCAAAGAATATTAATGTAAGTGAAATTAGATGTTCATATGTGAAGTGTAAAAATAAAGTTCCACCGTAAAAATATTGTGATGATGTATCCACTTAAAAAAGAGTTCGTTAAGAAATATATGTGCTGATTTACACACAGAGAACCATATGTTTTTCATGGAACCATGTTAAAAAGGGTGGTTGACTCAACTTCTAATTCTAACAACATACATGGTTTTGCGAATGACAATAATAATCCTTATAAGAGTATGGTGATAAACA
>Ga0325411_1007393_pt1 | contig 11978 bp, 10 predicted proteins | sample PopdelMetagenome_13_FD_206181 | JGI IMG/M metagenome (GOLD analysis project Ga0325411, IMG submission 206181) | Populus deltoides microbial communities from Bellville, Georgia, United States - Xylem-PdIQD-R4 | ecosystem: Host-associated > Plants > Phyllosphere > Stem > Wood/Secondary xylem...
CATTAATAAAAGGGTTTTTCTTTCTAATATATGTTCTCCTTAATTGATAATAAATGAAATATTTTCACTTTTATAATTGAATGGATTTACTTTCATAATCTAATTGTTATATAGTCTAGGAAAGATAAGAAAGATAGATTTAAGAAAGGGTAGACTTGATAAGAGTGTCACAAAAGTCAAACTAAATTACGAAGAACAGTATTTTGGCTATGAGCTGAACTAGGATTTGGTTATGAGCTGAAATATTATTATACAAGGGAAAACAAAGTTTGAATCAAGTGAGAAGGGAAATTAGAATAAGAAGTAGAGTTAATATAGATTTGTCAAGGAAAATAAACATGGAGTAGAGTTGATTTAGATCTGTTAAGGAAAACAGACATGGTATGTAGAGGAATGAAGAAGTATTTATCTTTAAAATTAGGAAGAATGAAGAAAATGGATGGTTATCTTACACTGTCTTTCCTCTTTAAAGAAGGTCAAAGGGAGAAGAAAGCACACAACAACTCAACAAAACAAATCACATCAATTACATTGCTGTATTTCAATCAATTTTGCAAGAACTTCAAAACTTATTTGCTAGTAGGCAAGAATATGTAAGCAATAATCGGTAGACAGGCCAAAAGAAAACTTGTAGGTAAGTAACTTGTAGGCAATAACTAGTAGGTAAGTAACTTGTAGGCAATAACAAGTAGGCTTGCAATTTTCATTACCAAAAGAAAACCATAACAAACTAAAATTATTAGTTCATGCTCTTTTATCAAGTATGTGGATGTAATAAAAATAAAGATCATTCTATGAAGTAAGTTCAATGATCTTGAACTATTAAAGTTCTTATTTACATTCAATGTATTAAAGGATTTGATTATTTATTGAGTATTAAATTATATTATGGAATTGCTATAAGTTTGAAGTTACAAATCAAGAATCGTAGCGAAAGTCTAAAAGTTTAAATATGGAATGCAACTTACAAAGTCATCTTAGTCAAGGCAATCATAAAAAAACCCAAAACAAGTGGCAACCATAGTGGGGAGTGTCAAATTTGTTTCTTTGAAACTATAACATTAAAATATCAAAATTACCAGGAAACCTAGAGAAAAAAAAATTAATAGATATCCTTGTTGAAAAAGGAAACAGAGAAACAATCCTTCTAAAAGAGAAAATTGAAAATGAAAAGGGAATCAAGTTTATGACTATAGAAGAGAGATATTTACTCTTTGAACGAAGAGTAGAAGTGGCAAATAAAATACTCAAAGAGATATATAAATGTCTTTTTGAAGAAATTAAGGAAAAGCATGAAATTAAGATGAAGATGATTAAAGATAATTATAATATAATTGTAATAATGAATGAGAGACCAACTAATGCTATTCCAAAGTCAAATATTAAAAAAAAGACAAAATGGTGAAAGAAGTCTAGAGCATGAAGTAGAAAAATTGCAAAACTTGAACAAAAATTCTTAAAAAAGAATGATTAAAGCTATTGAAGATGTCAATGCAAAATTAGATGTTAAAATAAGAGAAGAAAATGATGAAGTGATCTTTGATTTTAATTATACTATGTTAGAGACAATGAATAAAATTTTCAAATAAATGGCAGTTGAGGTTAAAAACCATTTAAATGATAAAATGAAGGAAATAGTCTAATCATAGAAGGAATGACCCCAAACAAAATGAAAAACAACCTTGTAGATAAAAAAATGTTTAGTATCAAGATTAATTCTCTATTTTAACCAGGAGTTAACCAAAGAAAACATTTAATGATAGATGAAGCTGGAAGTAGTTCAATAAATAACTTTTCAATTATGAGAGTCCATCATCAAAAGATATGGATGGAAGAATAATTTAGAAATGAATGGACCTCTAACTAGAGTTGATCCAAAATATATTCTAGGGATAGTAGAACAAGACCATTGATATAAAGTTCAACAAATACATAGACCGACATATAAAAGACTATATCCAAATTATACTGATAGGATGTACCTTTATCCTATTAATTTTAAGTTCCCAGACTCTTGCAATTAGTGGATTTTTTGGGGAATTTTTACAAGGGACGATTGGAGTTAGCTTAAAAGTTGGTTTGTCAATTATAAAAACAATGTTATTTGTTGTGGATGCAATCCCGTGTTATAATATCTTGCTAGGGAGAGATTAAATTCATGCGAATAGTTGTATACCATCAACTTTACACCAAATTGTTTTACTCTAAAATTGAGATAAATTTAAAGTCGTACGTGCAGATAATAAGCCATTTATTGTTTGCATAAATCATTCAGAAACATAATTTTAGAATGAAAAATAGAATACAATTAGAATGGGGCAACCAAACTTATTTGTTAAAATTAAAGAGATTGAATATGAGATCTATAATTTTCTAACAAGGCTTTTATTAGATGAGGAGCTTGTAAGGAAAAGAAAAATCTCACTAGATGAATAAGCAAAAGGCAAAAGATAATTCTGGAAAGATAGTGGTCCAAACTATTATCCAAAGATTGTTAATATATTAGACAAAAGAACAAGTATTAACAAAATTAGAGGGAAAAAAGAGAAGGGATACACAAGGGCGAGTTACAATTATTTAAGATTTAGAAAAAAAAATCAATAGTATGCAAAAGAAACAAAATAGTCAGATCAAAGATAAAAAAAAATAAAAGAGGTGGAATGTTCATAGACACGCCATAAGTCAATAGAAAAGGAACTTAAAAGAGAATATGGAGAGCTTGATCAATTAGAATAAATGAATATTGAAGAACAAGAAGAAGAGAAAATCACTCGTATTAGTTGTTGACTACAACCAGAGGAAAAGCAAGCACCAATATAGGCACTAAAAAAGAATATAAATTGATTTGCTTAGGATTACAAAGATATGTATGGTTTGATTAGATAACTAGTAGAACTCAAGATTCTAATGTATAGAGGGGTTGAGCCTATGATTCAGAGTCAGAGAAGAATAGCTTTAGAGTTCATATCCAATGTTAAAGAAGTCTAAAGGTTAATGGAAGCTAAATTCACCAGAATAGTCAGATATGTAGAACGACTTTTTAATACAGTTCATGTTTTAAAGAAAAATAATAAGACCAGAGTCTACATTGATTTTAGAGATTTGAATAAGGCTACACCCAAAATGAGTATCTAATGCCAATTATTATGTATTCATAAATGCAATAGAAAAGTATAGAATATTTTCTATGATTAATGGGTATTCTGGTTACAATCAAGCTCCTATTGTAGAAGAAGATATTCATAAGATTGCATTTACATGCCTTGGCTCAGTTGTATCTTATTCATGGATAATTATGCCTTTTAAATTAAATAATGCAGAGACACATATCAAATGGCTATGAATACAATCTTTTATAATTTAATTGGTCATAATTTGGAAGTTTATATTGACGATGTGATCATTATATCACATAAATTTATAGAACATTTAATTGATTTTCAAGAAGCTTTTAAAAGAATGAGTTTGAAATTTAAATTAATAAACAGATAACAACAACAACAACGGTCACATTACCCATTAATTCCCATTCTTTTAAATATAAATAGGTCATTAATGGGATATTTAATGAGGGAATAAGTGATATACAATAAAATTAAAAAAAAACAAGAAAGATAGATTTAAAGAAGGGTAGACTTGATAAGTGTATAACAAAAATTAAACCAAATTAAAAAGAACATGATTTGGTTATCAGTTCAACTACTATTATATAAGGGAGAACAAAGTTTGAATCAAGTGGAAAAAATATTAGAATACAAAGCAGAGACAATTCAAATTTATCAAAGAAAACTGACATCGTATGTAGGGGAATGAAAAGAAGTAGTTGAAGTCGCACATCTTTAAAATCAAGAAGAATGTTTTCTATAATTTTTTCTATTTAAAAAAGGTCAAAAGGAGAAGAAAGCACACAACAACAACTCATCAAAATTAATCAGTAACAATTGCACTATAATTTAATCAAGTTTGCAGGAACTTGAAAACCTGTATGCTAGTAGGTAATAACCTTAAGCAAGTAACTTATTGGCGATAATCAATAGGCTTATAATTTAATAGGTTTGTAATTTTCATTATCAAAAGAAAAATAAAAAACATCAAAAATATCAGTTTGTATTCTTTTTTCAAGGCATTCTAGTACATAGTTGTAATCAAAACAAAAATCATCCTATAAATGTAAGTTTTATGATCTTGAATTATTAAAGTTCTTATTAACATTCAATGTATTAAAGTATTTGATTACCATTTTAGTATTGGATTATATTTTGACATTGCTATAAGTCTGAAGTTACAAATCTAGAATCATAATGAAAATTTAGAATTTTAAATCTGGAATATAAGTAACAAAGTATTTTTAGTTGAAACAGACACAAAATAACCTAAAATAATAATCTATTAAAATCATAATTCAAAATTTAATATTATTAATTATAAAAACTAAAACATTCTATTTACATTTATTAAGTTACTTTCATTTATAATCACAACAATAACAACAAGAAGTACCCTTAATGTACATATTAGAAAAATCCATTAATAAATTAGAAAGATTCATTAATAAATTATAAAGGGTAGGGAGTAAGTAGTATGTATTCATGCCCTTTTAAATTGGGTGAGTATTCGATATAGATCGCTTGATCGAAAAAAGAAACCTAATTGGATCGCACGATCTTACAAAGAATTAAAAGATCCAATCCGACAATATTGACAAAATCCCCCCAATCGTGCATTGATGTCCTTAAAGTTATCTATTTCTTTTCTGAACTTTTAATATTTGACTCCCTGCTTTAGTTACAATTTTTTTTAATCATTTAATGGGATAAAATATATTTTAATTCTTATAAAATAAAATGCTGAGTTTTCAATTTTATCCTTCATCTTTTGTAATTGAACCTTTTTAATTAATATTACTTTTCTAGTTCTAAGAAATCTACTCCTAGTAAAAAACAACTAAATAAATATGATGATAAAAAAAAACATATTTCTCTTTTCTTATTTTTCTCCAATCTTTCCTTCCAAATCACCACAAATGCAATATTAACGAATCTTTGATTAATTTTGTTGTGTCATTTATGGGCCAAGGATTTTACAAGTGTTGTTTCAAAACAATAGGATTAGTATTAGAAATGGACAACTCTTTTGAGATTAATATTAGAAATGAAGTTAGGATTTGTTTTTGTGTTATAACATACTTTTTAAAATGTTTTTGAAATTGCTTATCATTTAAAAAATATTTAATTATATGTTTTTAGATGATTTTGATATACTAATATTAAAAATAAAAAAAAATCTAAGAAAATATTATTTTAATACATTTTCAATTGAAAAACACTTTTGAAAAAACATGTTACACCACGATATACAAATACATACAACAAAGCTTGATACATCAATGGATATAGTAACAACAAATATCAATTAGCTTTTTATACAAATGATAAAAGTGAGAATAATATATATATATATATATATATATATATATATATATATAGTGATTGGTATGCTAGACAATATTGATTGGACTGAACAAATAATTATCATGTCTTGTGTTAGGTGTGCATTAAACTAAATAATTTGTCTTATTTTATATTTGAAAGACACTAAACGGGACACAACCAACCCGAGTACTGCACCAGTCCGGGTTTAATAAGAAATAGAGGAAGAATTGATTGGGGCTAACCCCGTAAAAAACTCAGGTCGATCTGCACCCCAAGCGACTAAAGATAAAACACGAATAAAAAATTTATTGATATTTTTTGGTCAAAACAAAGTAGTTTAAACTTTTTTTAATTTGAGTCAACTTGAGTTAACCCTCCCTACCATTAACTCGAGCCTTACCCCAGGTCAACTCTCAAGTTACGTTCTAAAATTATGATATTATGATAGTAACCATATTTATCCACACATTAACTTTGGTCAACCTTGGTTGATCCTCTCGACCTGTGATCCAACCTTGATATTAGATCAATCCCTGAGTCGGGTTTTAAAACTATGATAATAACTATTTTTATTCTTACATTAACTTGGGTCAATGGTTAACCCGATATGTGACTCAAACTTTGCCCTGAGTTGACCTCCAAATTGAGTTTTAAAAGTATGATAATAACCACTTGTATCTTAAGTTAACCCAGGTCAATTGTCAACCCAATTGTGATTCGAGCCTTGCCCCGGGTTGACCTCTTTGTTGACTTTAAAAACTATGAATATAACCATTCTTATTCTTACATTCACTTGGATTAATGATCAACCCAACTTGTGACTCGAGCATGGCCTTGGGTTAACCCCTAAGTTGGCTTTTAAAACTATGATAATAATCACTTTTATTCTTTTGTTGACCCGTGTTAACAGTCAATCCGACCCGTGACCTAAGCCTTGCCCAGGGTCAATCCTTGAGTCGGATTTTAAAACTATGATAATAATTACTTTTATCCTTATGTTGACACAGGTCAATAGTCAATCCAATTCGTAACTTGGGCTTTGCCCCAGGTTGATCCCTAGTCGAGTTTTAAAACTATAATAGTAATCATTTTTATTCTTATGTTTATTTGGAGTGTTAACTCTTGTGCAGAGAATTAGACAAGCTTGTTCTATTCGTTTTAGTGAGACAAACATTTCTCCACTTGAACAACCTTGGATAAGATAAAAATTGATTTTTGTATTGTCCAAAGATGCATTAAACAACTTTGAAAAAAAAATTTATTCAGTTTATTTTTGTCCAATATACCAAACACTACTTAATAGTTAATGTATTATCTATGATGTGTAGTTATATTTTTTTTTACTAGAAAATCCTAAATTTTTGAAGGTAAAAAGTGAAATATTGTTAAAGCTAAAAAATACAGTGCAAGAAAAAACTTAATAGTTAATGTATTATCTATGATGTGTAGTTATATTTTTTTTTACTAGAAAATCCTAAATTATCGAAGGTAAAAAGTGAAATATTGTTAAAGCTAAAAAATACAATGCAAGAAAAAAAAAAGGAATCATTCTTACTCCATATAGTTTGAAGTTTTAAAATATGTGCATTTATGTCTTTTAAGACAAAAATATGTAATCACTTAAAGATTACTTTTTTAAAGTTAAAACTTCTTAACACACAAATTTCAACATACTCAACCTCTCTTTTCTTTTGCTTAATTTTTTTTGCAAAATTAAAAGGTATTTTTTATCAATTTATACATTAATTGAGATAAAAAATTATCTTTTTAATAATATTAAATGAACAAGTCTTATATTTAAAAAATATTTCTTATAATTCTGACCTTTTAAACATAAAAAAAAAGATAATTACATTGATTCTCTTATATTTTGGTATATTTTTCACTTTCCCTCTAAAGTATAAGAAAATACCATTTCCTAACTTTTTTACACTTTACATCCTCCATTTTGGTGCTAAAATAAAAGTCAACAAAAAATATATTATTATTTACAAGTTAGCCATTATAGTATTTTTAATGACTAAAATACCTATGATAACTAAAAATCATGAAAAAACCACAATCTTATCATTGGGATTTTTTAAAAAGATGTAGTCATTATAAGATGTCATTACATTTATAAAATGCCATTAAAATCATGTTTATAACATATTGCTTAACAATTCTTGATCATTTCAAACCAATCAAAAACATCAAATTCTACAAAATATTTCTCAACGGTTATTCACCATTTCAACCAACAAAAACAACAAATTATATAACATTAGTTACACAAATATCCAACAAAATTTTCAAAAATTTGCAACAACAATTCTTCAATTTCTAGCAATAATTTTTCACTATAAATCTTGCAAATATACACTGCCAAAAAATAGCCACTCCAACCCAACACACACTGCAAAAAATAGCCAATCTTGCCAAACACACACTGCAAAAGAAAACCTAAAATTCACAGTACACACATTTGAATAATGTCATCATATTCATCAAATGCTAATAGCTTACGAACTTGCAACAACTTGAATGGATTAAAGTTCAAGAACAACATGTGCATGAAATATGAAAAAAAAAAAAAAGTAGTTGTCAGGACATTAGAAACAAATATAAGTAAAAACAAGACATTTTATAAATGTAATAACAGGTCATATGAGAACACATTTATTAATTGGTATAAACTTATTAATGATATTGAATTAATCATTAGAGAGGAAGGAGATGTTAATGATATCAATCAAATACTAGATGAAGTGAAGAGAATTAAAGATGAATTAGTCAAGTTTGGATTAAGAATAATAATATGAAAGCTAGCTTTGCAAATGCAAAGTTGTTATTGGTTACTAATTTAATGTGTTTAATGTTACTATTCTTAACTACGATGTTGTTTATCATGTTCAAATTAAATGAATAACACTAGTAAATTCAACATATGTTCAATATTTGTAATAAATATAGTAAAAACATGCATTAAACATAACTTAAAATCCAAATCTTAAATCTATTATAAAAGCAACGATGATCCATAATACATACTTTAATTAATACAATCAGTTTTGGTTGAGTGTTAAGATGATGGTATTCTAATAGTAATTTGTAATTTAAAATCAAATTGATGACTAATAGAACAATCAATAAAATAAATTAAACATCATGCATATTTAAGAGAAGTCTCACATTATTGTAAGGTAATGGTTGACATGATGGACCAATATTTATATATAAAATCTAATAGCTCTCCCACCACCCTTGTCAACTTTCCCATCTATGAAACCCCTTTTAAATTCACTCATACCCTAACCAATACCATTATAACTGTTATCACCACTTGAACTACAATACCTATAACACTCCTACCGGCACCCCTCATATCCTTGTTAGCACCCCTTATACTATTAACACCACTCAAACCCATTTAAACACTATTTGAACTTCCAGCACCATGAAATCTTTCAATTTGTTCAACATTATATATTTGACAAGTCCTTGAATTATGCTAATATTGCTTGTATATATTGCACCTTAAAGTAGATTTCTTTTTTCTTGATAGTATTAGGTTGATCTTTTCCTTATTCCCTCTTTCTATTCTTTATAGGTCTACTAACATTTCTTTTCAATTTAGGAGGTAGAAGAATGATATCTCCTTTTTATGGATCTAAATCTTCCTCAAGTAATGGGTGGGCAACTTCATTATATGCTTTCCTAAAAATCTCAACATTGTAATATCTATGACACGAGTCTTCTATGTTAAGTCTTTTATGATGCACACAAGAGACCCCATACCTACAATGAATGTCTGCATCCTCCATTCACCACATGAATAATCTCTTTTCTCTAAATTAATAAAAAAAATTGTTTGGTCATTAAAAACTTGATATTCAATTGAACTAGCTATCATAATTCATATTTGTATAGACTTTCCAACATACCTATCTAGTAACTTTTTACCATTGGGTGTGGTATATGTTTTCTAACATGTAGTCTTGACATATCTGTTATGAAACCTAGATATAAGTTCCAGTATAATCTTTTCTAGTAACAAAACAATTAGTGTACTTCTATATTTTCCAACCTAACTATTAAATGACTTAACCAAATTGTTTGTTACATTTTCAATCTTAATCTCACTATCGAATAAATGTCTATTCCATGTTTGGCATTAATGTTATTCAACCAACTAGAGCTACTTTGTCAACATAACCAATATCCTTCAAATAGAACTTATATTAAAGATTTTATATAAGCTTCCGTTAATCTCTAAAATTTAATTTTCTTCTCCAAACCTTGAAATTCTTTGTTCTTTAATTTAACATGGATATGCCTTGCATAGTGTCTATGAGTAGCTTCAAAAAATATTTCAACCATTGCTTTAAGTAGACTCTACAAGAAAAAATAAAATAAAACAAACATTATATAAAAAAAAAAACATTAAAAATATAGTAAGATGTTTAAACAATAATATACCTTTTTTTATATCAGACATCATGCAAAAATATCTTTGATGTACTCTATTTGTTATTAAACCATACAAGACATATAAGAACCACATTCAAGTGTCGTTGTTTTCTACCTCCATGATGATATAAACAAAGGAAAAAGCTCATTATTACCATCCAACTCCACTGCCGGTAACAAGAGGCCTTCATATAGACCTTTTAGATGGCATATAACAATGCTAATAAAAGGTTTACAACTATTCACAAGCCTTATATTCTAAGTTATCAAACATACATATTCTCTAAAATTTCCTTTATAAATGACCTTTCGAATTGAAGTTAGGGCCATACCTCAGAAACATATCAAAACATAGGTTATATATGTGTGTGTGTGTGTGTCTTTATGAATTCAATAACGATGAAAGGTCTATAGCCATTTATAAACCCTTTCATATAAGCTTTCAAACATATATACACTTCCTAAAACTTTCTTGGTGAATGACCTTTAAATTAAAGTTAGGATCATACCCCCAAAAAGACATCAGAAACATGAGTTATACTCCTTCAACAATATGTATATTTGAAAGATTATAAGAAAGAGTTTATGAATGGCTGTAGACCTTTCATTGTCATTAAAGTCATAAAGAGACTTTTCTTTGAAATTACTTATTATAACATTTCCACAAACTCATTTGTCTTTGTCCTAGCCCTTTAAAGCCATATTAGATGTGGTTTAATGCCATATTTTTCTTTTAAGATTGTATTCAATTCTTCATTAGATATGTTTGGATCAACACTATTAACTGGTAGTATCATTTTTATAATCCAAGTAGATTTGATAGCTTTTATAATGGAAAGACGAGTGCAATTATGCTTATTTTTCATAGTCTTAACCATGAAAGTAGTGCTCCTAGGAACAAGTGAAGCATAAATTCTCAACTCACAACCAATATATGTACATGTTGCTGCAACCTTCTCTTCTTGACTAAGGTATCTCTTCATATGATATCCATCATTTACATTTTTGCCAACACTATCATTATTTCCATTATTGACAATAACAAAAACATCATCAAGAAGATACAAATCCTTTGCATCAAATTCCAGTATAACTTTATTATTGTTAACAACATCATCAACATCATTGAAGTATTTTACTTCAGTTCTTCAACTGCCTTTAACCTTGCCTGTGAAACATCTTGGCATCCTTATTGTTAAAGGAGCAACAACATCATCAGTGTCTACATAAATATATATTTGTTTCTTCTCCTTCATGCATATTCAATATTTTTAATGTTGATACATCGTCAAATATTCAATTCTCTTTGTCATCCCTTATTTAAAACCATATATTTTTGCGTCAAAAACTTGTTTGCATATAAACTTAATGTTCAAAGAGACCATATAGGCATAGCAATAACCTGTCATGGTCAGCAATAATAAATGAGATCTTATATCTTTCCATTACAAACAATACAAACCTAATTACAAATTTTTTTAGTAGTAACCCTAATTTACAGACCTATCTAGCAATTATACATGTCAAACCTTTAATTTTAAACGCCAGGGTTGCTATTTGATCAAATTGAGGGTTTTCATGATTTTGATAACATCTATAATTAGTATAAATATACCTAAAATATATGTAGAACCATCCAATTTATTGATTATCAAGCCACACTCCAATTTTCTAGGTTTTTTAGAGCTTCAAAATTATGTTTGAATCAATTAAAAACTATTCGATTGTGTTTTTAAATCAAGTATATATTCACAATATTTTAACCATTACCTACTAATTTAACATAAAATAAACCCACAGGCATGCCATTCAAAATTAAGATTTTCTTAAATAACTTATCTCTATAATCATCCATTGTTTCTGATAAAAAAAAGTTGAATAAAAAAATCAACAAGGGGTTTTTAGTTTTTGATACCCGTATGGAGAGATTAAGTGTAAAAAACAAAGTTTTTGCTTTAGATTTAATGTTCATGTATGGTGTTCTGAGAGAGAGAAATTTGATTTTAGGAGAAGAAAAACAAAGTTTATGTTGAAATCATATAAATTTAAATATATTATATACAAGAACAAAAATATATTTTCATCTAATTTGAGACT